>ENA-UOWE01000670-UOWE01000670.1-activated-sludge-metagenome-genome-assembly--contig:-NODE-670-length-47391-cov-31.909583_pt1 | contig 47391 bp, 43 predicted proteins | sample MGYA00249841_ERZ761562 | MGnify/ENA primary metagenome ERZ761562 (study PRJEB28883, sample SAMN05720200) | activated sludge metagenome | isolation source: Anaerobic digester | place: Japan...
CAATAACTCGCGCAATCCAATAACCCCAAGAATCACACATGGTATATGAAAGCCCAGCAAAAAGCGCCTCTGCAATGGAAACGGAATGATGACCAACACGAGGCTCACAAGCAACCAGATGATAAAAATGGAATGCTCATGGCTGAAAGTTTTACTTTTTTTCCAACACCTCCATATTCCATAAATGGCGATTGGCAGCATGGGGGAAAAGGAAATCAGCAAATCAAGGATGCCAGGGGATTTTGTAATATTTTGCGCATTCCAACCGGACAAAACGGGATCAAGGAATGTCGCCACATATTGATACAAAACAACAAAGACGCCTAATATGATTCCAGTGTGAATTGGACGAAACGAAAATTTTTTGTTTCGAATAAAATCGAGGGCAAAAATCACTCCATAAACACTTGCCAACACAATAACCCCAAACGGCAGGATGACGGCGAGTAAAAATCCCCATAATCCATTTACAAACCACTCGCCCACCCGCCGTGAAGCAGAAAATTCATTGATCAGAAGGCGAACCATTATACCCAGACCAAGTGGAAAATGCGGATTTTGAAATGAAGAAAGGAACGGATAAGCTTCCGCCACCCAGAAATCTGAAGTCAGTGGCAATATTCCATTAACTGCCCAGCCAAGTCCAGACCCAAATGTCACTAAAATAAAAGCCAATAATTCAGATCTTGGTTGATCGCGAAATATTTGCCGGACCAATAATCGAATGGTGAATATCAAGAAGATAGCAGAAAGGACGCGTGCTGCATGAAACGCATAAATCGGTCGAATTGATAAAATTCGGGAAACATGGCCAAGAAATATATAAAAAGTGAAGAGAAAAGCTCCATCTCCTGTTTCTGCACTATACAGGGGAATGAATTTCCATTCACCCTGCCATCCCAGCATCATCTTCGCAATATATGATTGTCCATCCATATAATTGGCAAGAAAACCAGCAAATTCCCTGCCCTCACCAACCTGACACCACGCAAAAATGTACGGGAATGTGATTAAAGTGATATATAAAGCAATCAGGATTCTGTAGATTTTTCTGTTCATCATTTCACCATATTACATTTTATAAATTGTACGATATTTTCCCGACACGCTTGCCATAAAAAGCATGCGCCTCTATAATCATATATATGAATCAAAGCTTCCATTTATTTCAACTACAAAAAATTGACTCGCAACTCGATAATTTAAATAAACGTATTCATGAGATTGATGGGATTATCGCTGGTGATCGGTCGGTTGTTGAGGCTCAAGACGCATTATCGGCAGCAAAAGCGAAGCACCAAAAAGCCAGACATCATCTTTCTGAGTGCGAAGATCGGGTCTCATCCAAGCGCATCAAAATAGAACAATCCGAAGCAAATTTATACTCGGGATCGATAAAAAACCCCAAGGAACTCCAGGATTTACAGATGGAAATCGGGAGTTTAAAAAGGCATTTAGCCGATCTTGAAGATCTCCTATTGGAAGCAATGCTTGCCATGGAAGATGCAGAAAACGAGTTAAAGAACGCTGAGTCAAATCTCGAAAAAGCAACTGCCAACTCATTAATGCAACATTCCACGTTGAATGGGGAACGGGATCAATTAATTAAATTAAGCGAAAAACTTGCCACGGAACGAGGGCTTGCGGTCGAGCAGATTACACCAGAAAATCTGGAGATATACCTGAGACTCCGTAAAACCAAAAAAGGAGCAATCGTCGTCCAGGTGGAAGATGGCACTTGTGCAGGATGCGGGTCCACTCTACCCCCGGCAGAATGGCAGGCATCCCGCTCTCCCTTGAAAATTACATTCTGCTCATCATGCGGAAGGATACTCTACTCAGGATAATCATGGACAGGTTTCGGGATTTTCAAATTGAACAAATCTCATTTTGGGCAGGCTTTATTGCTGCAACGCTGATCTGGTGGATCATCAGCGCAGTTCGAAAAAACTGGAGCCGAATCAAATCCTGGATCAAAAGCCAATATGATGCCTACCTTGAGAGACGCCTGGCTGGAGCAGAATTATTCTTGCGCGAAAGTACGTATAAACGATCCCAAGAAAGTCATTTGGCTGCACCGCTTTTCCCTTTGGATGATTTGGCAATTGAGCCGTTAATTTTAGTCCCCCCCACCAAAATCTTGTTGGAAGAAACTCCCTCCGAAGACACCATTATTCAAAAAATCATTCCTTACATACCCGATTATCCCGATTTATTATCCCATATCGGGTACCCAAGCATGTCTTTATCGAACACATTAGCCAATCCCATTCAACTTGTTCTCATCGGCGATCCGGGTTCAGGTAAATCTTTTGCCCTTGCAGATCTTGCCTCAAAACTTGCCAGGCGGGCAACCGGAAATTCTGCTCTTGAACATTCTGTTCCATTATATTGTCATTTTTACGACCTTAATCTGGAAAACATGGATTCTGCATCACCGGAAACTCCTCTTTTCCAGGCAATAAAAAGCTACTGTCCCACCCTGGTTGGCAAACAACTGGAAAAATACCTGCATCACGTGTTGTTAAATAATTCAGCCGTATTGATTTTGGATGGTCTGGACGAGCTGCATCCTTCCGAATGGGAACCAGCAATCCGGTTTTTAAAATACTTGCTCCAAAAATATCCAGATCTACGAATCATCACAACAGCAAACCCCAATCGTCTGGGGGGACTATTGGATTTGGGATTCATACCTGCGCCGCTCAAATCTTGGGGGATGCAACAACATACTTTATTCATGGAAAAATGGCAGGAATTATGGACAACCAGAATTACGCCACAACTTCCAGCGGACATGGAACCAAAACCAGATCCCGTATTATTAAATTCGATCATATCCTCACTATCTGAGCATCAAAGTCCATTGGATTGGACATTGTTGATATGGGGAGCATACGCAGGTGACTTGGATGGCACAAATCCGCTATCCGGGATCCAAACCTTCATTACGCGATCCACCTCCGCCATTGGTAAAGAGGACGTGCTAGGAGCTATTGGTCAACAGTTTATTATTACTCAAAAAGGAGCACTGCCGCACGACACATTGGCGAAGCTGCTGTCAAAATTTAAATTAGTGGAATCTCCCTCGGAAGCAACACCATCAAACATAAGACGCACGAAAACCAAGAAATTATCAGCCATTGATCAAACGATTCTCTCTTTGATGGATGCGAAAATTTTAATGGAGTATGCCAATGGGGTAATTGGATTTTCCAACCCAATGATTGGCGGCTACCTTGCTGCTTTGCTTTCGACGGATAACCCGATTCCACATCAGGATCCATCCATCCAATGGAGCCTGCTTGACGCAGCCGAAACCTTCTGGGCATATTCAGCCAATATTGCACTTGTGGCACAAAACCACCTTCAGCTGGATGTCCCTCCTTTACATGCTCAATTTTTAAAAATAGGGAAAACATTAAGATCCGTGCCACGATCTGAAGAGTGGCGAATAAATTACATGCGGAGAATGGTCCAGCTTATCACTCAAGAAGCCCTCCCCATGGGAATTCGTCTGAAAATTCTAACAACAGCACTGCGGTCAAATGATCCATCAATACCAGCGCTCTTGAAACAACTAAGTAATAACAACTCGCCTGTTGTTCGACAAGTAATAGCATTGGGTTGTGGGTACTACCAGGAGGGTCAGTTAATTGACATCTTGCTGGCGTTATTGGGCGATTCTGATGCTGATGTTCGCCTTGCTGCCTGTATTGCCATTTCCTCCATTGAGTCAGAGCAGGCATTGGCAGTTCTGGAACAAATCCTATCAAATGGGGATGAGCCAATGCGTCTTGCGGTCGCTGAAGCTCTGGCATTCCACCCTCCTGCGGGTCATGATATTTTACAGCGATCCATGGATTCGGAGGACATCCTTACCCGCAGGGCAGTGGTCTTCGGATTGGCAGAGATTGATCAGGAATGGGCCAAACAAGCCCTTGAAAAAATAGCCATTGGAGATGCCCAATGGATTGTTCGAAACGCTGCGGCACAGGTACTTGAAAAGCGCGAACACAGCTCGGAATCTGTAAATCTAACTCGATTGGTAAAAATATCAGATTCTCCCTGGTTGATTCAGTATGCGGGCGAACAAGGAGAAGGGATAGCGAACGAAGACCATGCCCAGAGATTACTGATTCAGGCATTACGATATGGGCAGCCCAATGATGTTCTTAATGCATTATCCTATCTGCCAACTACATCCACAAAAGAAGGTTGGGATGAGTGTTCTCGAATAGCCAATGGTCCTCAATCCCCAATGCGAGAAGCAGCAACTTATGCTTTGTGGTTAATGTTCACAAATCAATCACAATGATGTGAGCGAACCATCAACTAACCCAGCGCTGTTTCAAGCAAGGTGTTCTATAATCCGTGCATGGACCTGTTCAGGGGTTAGATTGGCAATGGTGATTAATTTATCCCGGCTGGTCGCACCAGCGACAATCTCAATTTCGGAGGGAGGAACATCAAGAATTTTTGCCAGAAATTGAATCACAGCCCGATTGGCAGCACCTTCCACTGGAGAAGCGGTAATTCTTAACTTGATGGTTCCATCATCCAAAATCTCAGAGACTTCGTCCTTGCTGGATCTAGGTGTGATCCGCACAGCAATGGCTGCGCCCATCCCGCCATGATGAAGTTTATACTTCCGGTCTTCACTCATCTTCCACCTCTAAACTCTGACCAGGATGCTTGTGATCAAATATTCCAATAGTTGTAACAGGATTAATAAAATCACAGGACTAAAATCAATCCCCTGTAATGGCGGAACAATTTTCTTGATGGGTCTAAGCAGAGGATCAATGATTTTATCTACGGCAGATCGTATGGGATGGTAAGGGGAAAGAAAGTAGGACAACACTACACTGACGATGATAAGAATTGTCAGGACATTGAATAAGATGCGCACCATTAAGAGAATAATATCCATGAGTTTATTATAACCTTTTTATTGTCTAGCTGGACGCGGACCCAAAATTGCCTGTCCAATACGTACCATTGTTGCGCCTTCCTGTATTGCAATCTCAAAATCCACGCTTGTTCCCATGGATATGTGATGCCAGTCAATTGTCTGAAATCTTCCTGCTAAATAGTCCCGAACTTTCATTAATTGGACAAAATAAGGTCGCGTTTTTTCCGGGTCGTCAAAGAATGGCGGCATTGTCATCAATCCCTGGACGGATATCCCCAGTAAATCAACAATTTCACCGATGATTGGAATGAGCGTTTCCCAATGTTCAGGATCATGAGCTGGAAATCCATATTTACTCTCTTCTCCGCTAACATTCATTTCCAATAAAGCCATCATCGTTTTGCCATTCTCCATCATGTAATTGCTGATCTTACGGGCAATTTCCACTCTATCGATGGAGTGCATGGCATGAAAATATTGACTGACAATGGAAACTTTTCTACTTTGCAGATGACCAATCATATGCCATTCCAGGTTAAACAAGCTCGACAAATCCGGGATTTTTCTAAGCGTTTCATCCGGATAATTTTCTCCAAATTTTCGGATGCCAACCTGATAAGCCATTTGAATCACTTCCGATGGCTGCCCCTTGCTAACCACAATGATTTCCACGGGGTGCGGGTAATGGGCTTGACTTTGGGCGATTTCCACCCGATCCAGTACCCTTTGATAATTTTCTTGAATGGATTCTGGGGTCAGATTCATTTCTATTGCTCCAGGGCAAAAATAGCACCAAATCTGCCGGTTTTTCCTTTTTCAGCGCGGTGAGAATACCAGTGATCTGTATTACAAGCCGTACATATTCCTGCCACCTCGATATGATGTACGCCTATTTCTTCCAACAAATAGTAATTCGTGCTCCAGAGATCAAAAGTAATACTTTGATTAAGGGGTTGGAAAAAATTGAGCCAATCCCTTCCGAATGCAGCTTTTGCCTGGTCAATCACATCGTTCCCCACAAAATAGTGATCGGGACCTATGGATGGTCCAATTCCCGCAAGAAGATTTCCCGGTATTGTTCCATAATCCGACATCATGGCAGTGATCGTATGTTGTACTACCTTTCTAATTGTCCCCTGCCAGCCTGCGTGCACAATTCCTATGGCGTTGTTTTGGGGATCGTACAAAAAAATGGGCACACAATCCGCAAATCGCATCAGCAATGTCAGATATGGATTGTTTGTGATCATTGCATCGCCTGGAATATGCGGATTGCCATTTCTGGGCTGTGTGGCACGGATTACTTCTATACCATGCACCTGCCAGACATCATAAAGCGTATTTACATTTCTCTGGATTGATTCAAAAATGCGTCTTCGGTTCTCTATAACATTTTCCCTGGAATCGCCAACGGTACCGCCCAAATTCAACGATGCCCACGGCGCAGGACTGACTCCACCATTTCTTGTGAATATCCCATGAAGAATTGGTGCATCCCGAAACGACTCAAATTCGTATCGGAGGATTCCGTTTGATTTTATGTATGTCATGACGCTTGTCCACCCTCACCAGCCGCCTGTTGTGATCTGGCGTTTTTCCAAACAAGGGCGCGCCTTGTTTCCATCATTGTCTCTTCAATAACTGGAAAAAGGTACCATCCGGTTGTGATCCCAAACAAAAAACCGGTCAATGTTCGTAAAAAAGGCGTGCTTTCCCGATATGGGAGATTAATCGGGATCCAGGTTAGAAAACCTGGCAATTGTGAAACGCCATCAATCGCGATTGGTAAAATCCCGATCAGTATCCATACCTTCCAGGATAAGGGAGGAATCCTTCGTCCGGTTGCAACAAAAATAAGTCCAAAAAGTAAAAGACTGCCGTACATTGCTATGTCGCGCTCGCACAATGCAACTTTATAACCTGTTTGCGCATTCCCAATAAATTCCCTTGCCTGGAGAACGAATAAATTGAGATCAGTTGCCGGATCACTTCTTGCTCCCCGAATACCCATGATCTCTTCATAAGTCATATATTCATCCAAATGAGCAAGCTCGCTTGGATATGCTGCCTGTTCGCCAAACAAAAACCAGGAACGGAAAGCCGTCTGGTGACACATCACACTATACATTTTGTAAATTAAATTCGCCCCCCATTCCTTCCCGTTTTTCATAAGAACAGGGGCAAGAAAGGGCAATCCAACATAAACTGCCAGTAAACCAATGATTATCCACATATAATTCCGAGTCAGCCAGTTGGTGAACCTATCACCAGAGTTGTAGGTTTCTCCCCGCTTTTTCCGACGGCGATATCCTTCATCACCCAATGTTTGCAGATGCATATCCCGATCCCTTGCTGAAGAAATCATCACCCATAATTCTTGTTTTGTAAAGGTCCCCTTCAACTGGTATGGACCAGCGCGAACCACAGGTGCAATATCCCTGTAGGTATTTTCCAGGACAGCCTCTTTCGTGATATCCATCATCACAAGATCAAATGGGATTTGCTCCCTGATCTCCAGCAAATCTTTCCTGATGATTTCTGCTTCAGACTGATTCTTAAAATATAGGGTAACCGTGATCATATTTTGATTATAGGGGGATATCAATAATTGGAGCAAATTGGGATAATAATTGGAATATTCCTAAAACAAGCATAAATCCAATAACAATTAAAAGGATTCCCATGGCAACTTCTATGGAATGCGTCAGCTTCTGATATCTCTTCAGCAATTGTGAAACCCAGCCCACCCCGAATGCCGCAGCTAAAAAAGGAATCGCCAGACCAGCCGAATATGCAATCAACAGCAAGGCGCCTTTTCCCAGGTTTGCCGAGTTCATCGCCAGCATTAAGATGCCCCCAAGAATTGGTCCAGTACAGGGAGACCAACCCGCCGAGAATAAAATACCCATAATAAATGATGAGAACAATCCTCGCTGTTGATCCTGTCGATTTTGTGGTCGCAAATCATATTCAAGAAAAGGCAGGCGCAGAATGCCCGTCATGTGCAATCCAAAGAAAATGACGATTAAACCACCAATCTTTGCCAACCATGGTCGAATTTCAAGCAGCAAGGATCCAATTGCTGACGCTGTTAATCCCATTAATACAAAAACTAAACTAAACCCAAGAACAAATGCCAGTCCATGAAAAAAAGTCTCAAGACGTAATCTTCCCTGACTTTTCTCTATAGTACCAAGGGAACGCCCACTCAAGTAGCCAATATAAGCAGGAACCAACGCAAGAACGCACGGAGAGAGAAAGGACGCCAATCCGGTAATAAACGCCAGACCGATTGTCAGGTTATCATTCATGGATTGATTCCCTGCCTTAGATCATCTCACGTACACTGACCTGGGTGACATTATCATAACCGAGCACCTCTTTTTTTCCAAGACCATATGGCACATTTGGTAATGACCACCGGTAAATAAATTTCGCATCGTCTGGACGAACATTCACACATCCGTGAGACATGGGCTCTCCATAATTATTGTGCCAGTAGGTGGAATGGATTGCAACTCCCCCGGTGGCAAAAATTGAAACCCAGGAAACAGCAAACAATTCATAACCAGATGCAGCACTTCCGCCCGCCATGTGAAGGGAGTGAAATTTTCGATTGATTACATGATAATCACCAACCGGAGTTGCCCATTTATCGACAACGTTCCCCTCGGCATCAAATTTCGCCCCTGAGGAAATCCGACAAAAATGAACCTCCTGCTGTCCTTCAAAACAGGAAAGCGTCTGTTTTGTCAGGTTAATCTCAATCCGTTTATCTGTTACATCGGGGCGAATGGGTGCGATATCATTCTCCAATATGGGGCGAAAAGCTTCCGCATCCGCCCAGAAAACATCCCCATAACTCCCGTGTTTCTCCCGCACCCTGTACAAGGTCATTCCAGCAGAATTTACCTGGACATCATCAATCCAGTACACCTGGCTGTAATAAAGTCGATAACGGTCCGGGGGGAGCTCTTTTAAAAGCGGCGAAGAGGGTGCCTGCGCGGCAAGATATCCAATCGTATAGGGCACAGTGACCTCAGCCCACATCCCCGTTCCATCATCAGTCTCAGGGAGTGATTGCAGAGGAATATTGCGGATATTTTCAACAGGTTGGACAAGTGGAGCTGGCAGGTATCCCTCAGGAGTTTGTATCCATCTCCGGTTGGTCGGGTACATGGGAAATGGCTCACCCATCACCTCGCGTTCCCATACAACGATTCCATCATCAAATAATGTGCCAGTCGATTGGCTGTCCATGGATGGGCGTGCTTTCAAATCCAGTTTTGCTAATACCCTCCCCAACCTGCTTGCTTGTGGAAAGTCCTGTCCCGCAACTTTCCACTGTCCCATGGAAAGCAATACTGCTGCACCTGCACCAGCAAGGCTTAATTTTAAGAATTCTCTCCTGGATATCCTGCGTTTAAACATGCCCGTCAGCCTCCAGAGGAAAGATACCTGTAATTCTCCGATTTGTCAAATGATTATATCTTCCTGGAAATAATGAGGTTTTTGACCTTTTCAATCTCCGGTTCCCACCAGGCATCCCCCGGCGTATAAGGAACCGCATTTCGAACGGTCTCATAAACAATATTTGTGCCTTTTCCAAGGTTGCCAGTGGGGATCATCCTTTTTCGAAGATCGATTGCGCGGGCGGCAGTATACAACTCAACAGCCAATACATGAGCCGTGTTATTGATTATTTCCCATGTGTGCCTGGCGGCTGTCATGGAATTTGCATTGTGATCTTCCTGCTCACCCGATGTTGGCAAAGAATGAACCGAATCGGGGTGAGCCAGGGTTTGGTTTTCTAACACAAGCGATGCCGCCGTATATTGAGGCATCATGAGACCAGAATTCAATCCTGCTGCTTCGGCATGATCCACCAGCATGGCTGGCAATCCGCCGTTTAGTTTTTCATCCGTCAACCGAAAGACTCTTCTTTCAGAGATCGCCGCAAGCTCTGCCATGGCAATTCCCAGGTAATCCATAACGAGACCAACAGGTTCTCCATGAAAATTTCCCCCCGAGATTGCTTCACCAGGCTCAAAGAGTAAGGGGTTATCAGTTGCTGCATTGATTTCCCGTTGAATAATTTGAGATACAAACTCAATAGTCTCAAGAATCGCTCCGTGCACCTGAGGAGCACAGCGTAATGAATAGGCATCCTGGACTCGGTTGGTTGAATCCACCAACGTACTACCTGAAATCAAATCCATCACGGTGGAAGCAACTGTAATCTGACCCGGATGCCCGCGAGCCTCGTGGAGACGCAAGTCAAATGCCCTGCTGCATCCACAAAGCGCTTCCAGGCTGAGCGCCAAGGAAGTGTTGGCTACACGAAATAAATATTTTGCGTCCCAAATTGCAAGAGCCCCCATGGCTGCCGAAAAAGTTGCGCCATTATTAAATGCCAATCCTTCCTTGGGACCTAACTGAATCCTGGAAATGCCCGCCTTATTCATTGCTTCTTTTCCAGACATGATCCTTCCCTGGTATTCCGCCCAACCGGATTCTTCCTCCAAATCTTTTTCGTCAGTGGAAACCACCAGGGCGAGATGGGAAAGCGGTCCCAAATCTCCCGATGACCCAAGAGAACCCTGCGATGGAATTACAGGCACAAGATCGGCATTCAGCATGGATAGGAGTGATTGGACGATTTCTGGTCGAATCCCCGAATGACCACGGATCAGTGCATTTGCACGAATAAGCATCGCTGCCCGAACAACATCCCTTGGCATGGGTGAACCGGTACAAACAGCGTGGCTCAAGATTAAGTTGCGGCTTAACCTCGCACTCTCTGCCCGTTGAATTCTACGGTCGGCAAAAATCCCAAAGCCGGTATTTATCCCATATACCGGTTCCCCCGTTTCCAGGATGGAATTCAACCATTCCCTTGATCGGCACAAGTTCTCAAATCCAATTGGTGATATATCCACCTCTTCCTTATGGCGAGCAACACTGGCAACCTGTTCAAGAGTGAGAGAATGTCCATCAAGTGAAATCATGCGTTTCTCCTATTACAATAACAAATATCCGACAAGCACAGCGGTAACCGGGACGGTAACATTATCCCAATCCCGCAGTGGCAGGGTTTCAACCAGGGTGCAGATAGAAGAGATCATCAAAACAGGCAGGATATATTCGTGCCAGGATTTCCCCCACATTCCATTTGCAACAAAGACCAATAAAACAACCAGGGGTAGTATGAATCCACCGGTAAACATTGCCAAAGAGCCAGCGATTGTCTTCCCGTTCGACCAGGGAATGGTTGTCCCAGCAACTTTTCTCCCAACAATATCCGCGATCCCATCCCCACCGCACAAAACCATTAAAGCAATGATGCCAACGGGGGACTTCTCCCATATTACTAACGTGATCACCACAAAAATAATACCATACAGGAGCGGACCACGTAAAATTTCTTTTGGATCTCCTGTCCTGCTCATTGCCATTACTGTATCCCGATTTTTAATCACCCCCAATCCGATGAGCAGGAAACTTGCAGTAATCAGACCCGGAATGATGAAGGCAAGATATTTTGACCAGGGATGTTCAGGGAAAAGCAACCAGCATAACACAAAGATTGGACCTGTGCCAATGTGAATAATTTTTCTACTTACTTTTGATTGAATCAAGCCTTTCTTGGCAGCAAAATTGTTCAGCTGGAGCCAGAGGATTGCAAGGCTAAGCGTTACCACAAATGCTATGAGCGGGTTGGATATCATGATCATCAGTCCGGTATGAGAAAACTTTATTCAACCTTAGTGTTGACGACGATCCCGTTCCAGCTCACGCTCTTGATCGCGTTTTGCAATATCCTGGCGTTTATCATAAAGTTTCTTGCCGCGCGCCACAGCAATTTCCAGTTTTGCACGCCCCTCCTTTAGATAAAGCTGTACCGGCACAATCGTAACGCCTTTTTGCCTAACCACATCCCATAATTCACGGATTTCCCTGGCGTGCAAGAGCAATCTCCTTCGCCTTTTGGGATCATGGTTCATCCGTGATGCTGGATCATATGGGGCAATATGAGCATTGATCAGCCATGCATCGTGTTCGGTGACCTCGACATAAGCTTCCGATAAACTCACCTGCCCGGCTCGAATGGATTTAATTTCACTTCCCTGAAGCGATATCCCTGCTTCAAATCGATCCAATAAAAAATATTCAAAATGTGCTTTTCGATTGGTTGCAATCACTTTTACTGCCATAGGTTGGATTGTACCTTATCTATCCTTTTCGGGCTATGGTATATCCAACTGCCGCCCGTATGATTGCATAAAGAAATAATACGGGCTGTAAACCAATCAATTCTCCAATTAACGGACCGATCAGCGAACCCAGCAGGATGGCAGCATTGCTTCCAAGATTAAACCAGGCAAGATGAATTGATTTATCTTGATCGGGTATACTTTCATATAGATATGTATAAATTGAACTGGCACAGATGGACCAGCCCAACCCACCAATCACATGTGCCAATAAATACATCGGTGCTCCGCGGGAGATTGCCAGTAATACCGGAAAAATAGCCAGAATCATCATCCCGGCACCAGTCATTACCGGGCTGCGAAACCGGCGGATCAATCGGGAAAATTGCGTGGATCCAAGAAACAACGCGAGGTTAAATATGGCTGTCCCCAGGCTGATCACCTGATCGTTTAACTTTAAAACATTTACAGAATAAATCGGAAAAATTGGGATGGGTAAATATTGAGCAAGATGGAACAGGAAAAGAAGTATGATCGTTGTTCGAAAGGGACCCTCAAATATATTGGGGCGAAGTTGGTGTTTGAGGGTCAAAAAGATTTGCTTCAATAATTTGGGTTCTTGCCTGTTGGTCGCATTTTCCTGGTTTAATGGAGGGTGAATGCTGAACAAATGAACGGAACTCATCACCGCACCAAGAAACCCCAAGCCAAAAACATATGCGTACCCATATGGAAAAACAACCGAATCCAACAACCAACCCGCAAGAAGTGCAGATAATGTCGTTACAATGGCAAATATGGCATTTCGGATACCCAGTACAGAACCGCGCCATTCCTGAGGCACTGTTTCACCAAAGAAAGCATTGAATGAAATGGATAACGCCGTTCCCGGAATGGACATAAGAAAAATAATACCGGTAATCATTCCGACTTGAAGGCGGGAGGATATCAATCCATTCAATATTGGCAACAGGATGATCAACAAATAAAAAACGCGAAAACTGATTGTGCTCCAGACCACTGCTTTCCTGGTTGACTGTACTTTCAACCAAGCACCAGCAGGCAAAGCCACAAACAAGCTTATAATAGCTGGAGCAGCACTGATTAATCCCAATTGTCCCGCACTGGCTCCCATCCTGGCAGCATAGATCGAAAGAAACGCAATGGTAGTGCCATTTAATACACCATACCAACCAATATCCAGGTACAGGTTCCAAAAATTTTTTCTGTGTTCCACCGGGACGCTGTGACTGAATCGAAAAATAGACTTTACAAATTTGATTAACACATTCACCTGTGTAGCCGGGATAATATCATGAACTCATTTACCAACGATTTTTATCTCAAAAAAGGAATTATATTCCTGAATCATGGTTCTTTCGGGGCAACTCCAAAACCTGTTTTACAAACTTCTCAATTCTATCAAATTGAAATGGAAAAACAGCCTGTGGAATTTCTAGGCAGGCGGGCAGGCAGTTTATTGGAAAATTCCCGAAATATTCTAGCCAATTATTTAAAAACAAGTCCTCAAAATATTGTGTACATAACCAACACCACCATTGGTGTAAACATCATTGCCCGTTCCCTGGAACTTGGGGCTGGTGATGAGGTGCTTGCAACAAACCAGGAATATGGTGCATTGGACAGGACATGGAAGTTTTTATCACAGAAAAGAGGTTTTCAATACATAAACCATCCCTTGAAGGTTCCCGTTAAGGCATCCGGTGAAGTTATTGAATGCCTTGCATCGGGTATCACGAAAAATACCAGGGTACTATTTATCAGTCACATTTCCTCCCCCACCGCCATGATATTTCCACTCAAGGAAATGATCCAAATCGCCAAAGAGAATCAAATCATCACGGTCATTGATGGAGCCCATGCGCCAGGTCAATTGGAATTGGATCTGGACGCATTAGGCGCTGATTTTTATGTTGGGAATATGCACAAATGGCTATGCGCACCAAAGGGGTCCGCTTTCCTTTATGCTTCTCCTTCTTCTGCTCACCGGATCGAACCCCTGGTGGTCAGTTGGGGCTGGCAAAGTGAAAATCCTTCCGGTAACCAGCTTGTGGATTTTCTGGAATGGCAGGGGACGCGTGACATCTCTCCGTTCCTGTCAGTTCCATCTGCAATAGAATACCAGGAACAACATCAATGGAAAGAGGTCCGGACCCGGTGTCATCACTTGGCTTCGCTGGCATATCAAAGGATCACTGAATTGACAACCATTCCACCCTTATACCCCGATTCACTGGACTGGTTTTCACAAATGGTCTCTCTTCCTCTCCCCAACTCTGTTAACACAGATGAACTCAAGGATCAGCTCTACGATCGATATCAGATTGAGATTCCGATAATTTCATGGAATAACCGGAAATTCATCCGGATTTCCATCCAGTGTTACAATGATGAATCAGATATTAATGCCCTGATGAATGCATTAACTCATTTAATACCATTTTAGGAAATTCTGATTTAGGAGCTTTTTTATGCCGGAAATTTCTCTTGCTCTTGGTGGTGGTGGCATTAAAGGAATTGCTCATATCGGAGTATTAAATGTCCTAGAGCGCACAGGAATCAAGGTCCGGGCAGTTGCCGGTACAAGCGCCGGAGGCATTATTGGCGCAGCTTTTTCTTCCGGACTTGGAAGCGACAGGATCAAAGAAATCATTCTTAAGATGGACCAGAAATCACTTTTCCAACGTGGAAAGAACGAAGGTCCAGCCATTCTTGGTTTGGCGGGGTTAACTAATCTGCTCACCGAAGTTTTGGGTGATAGGCTGATATCTGATCTAAAGATCCCCTTTGCCTGCACGGCGGTTGATCTGGATGCCGGACAGGAGATTATATTAACACAGGGACGGGTTGTCGATGCCATTTTGGCGACTATAGCAGTACCAGGAGTCTTCCCGCCCAAGCTTTGGAATGGACACACCCTTGTTGATGGCGGCGTTCTTGATCCGGTTCCGATTGCACTAGCTCGCTGGCTGGCTCCCAAACTTCCCGTGGTGGCGGTGTTTCTGTCTCCCCCACCGGAAAACTGGCGGGAGCTGGCGCCTATTGAATTACCCATCAACGCTCCAATTCCCCAACCCATCCTGGAACGAATTAGCCGGTTGCGGATCAGCCAGGCGATCCGCATTTTTGGAGAATCGTATGATATTTCCACCAGGATGCTGGGAGAATTGCGCGTTCAGATGGATCATCCGGACGTATTAATTCGTCCGGATGTAAAGGAATTTGGCATTGTCGATCAGGTCAATCCGGAAATCCTGATCCAACGGGGAATATCAGCAGCTGAGCGCGCTGTTCCAGATATCATGAAATCATGTTCATGGAAAAATCGGATCCCCAGATATTTTCTTCAAGTCTCCCCGCCGGGTAAAATCCTAGAACCTCATGATGAAGACGAGACCAAACAAGACCAAGCCTCGTAATTTGCGTCAGTATGCAAAACAAACCAACCTGCATTTATCCATAGGACTTTTTCTGTTGGTCATTTCGGTTGGAGTTGGAATGATATCCCTCATCTGGGGTGGTAACGCTGCGCTTGCTGCAATTTTTTGTATCATCATTGCAATCGGGATATTTGCATTAATTTTCCTGGTTCTCTGGATTATGGAAAGGATTGCCCGACATGACTGAAGAAAAACACACGAAATTATTCACGGGGCAGGATGGCATCACTTGGAAATATTCATCAAACCCGGAAACCGACAGACCGGTTCTTGTCCTTTTCCATGGATGGAGTGGGGATGAAAACTCTATGTGGGTTTTCTCCAAGAAATTCAATACCCCTCCATGGCATATATTTTCCCCAAGGGGAATTCTTGAAACAGAATCTGGCGGATTTGGTTGGACTGATTTACGCGAAAATCATTTTTCAAACTTTATCCACGTAGCAGAGACCATCCATAACTCATTACAAGCTTTACTTAAACAATTCAATATCATTCAAACCCCAATTCATGCCATGGGATTCAGTCAGGGTGGTGCCCTATTGCTTGTATTGTCAATCCTTTATCCAGCCACATATACTAAAGCCGCATGTCTTTCGGGTTATATGCCACAAGGGTCGAAGACTTTCATCGCCCCTGGCTTGTTATCCCAAAACAATTATTATATTGCCCACAGCACCAATGACCAGATCGTTCCATTTTCCCATTCACTGCAAATTCAAGAAAAATTGAAGGCAGGAGACGCCAGCGTGCAATTTTGCCAGGCGGATGTTGGACATAAAGTGGACGCGGCATGCTTTCGAGATTTGGGGGAGTTCTTCCTCGCATCAAATTAACAGCTATCGGTTTTGAAGCAGGTAAATAAAACCCACCAGGATTCCCAAAACAAAAAATAATGCAATAAATAATCCGGCGGGGACTCCACCAATCCCACCTGTTTCTCCAACTGCAGAATAGGTCGGAATGACTAACGGGGGAGGCGGTGTAAATGTTGGCATGCGCGTTGGTTGCATTGGATCGTTAAATTGAGCGGCTAATGTTGGATCAATGGTACTGGTAATTTGTGGTGCCGGTGTGGGCTGGGGTGTCACTACTGGCACCTGGGCAGACAAAGATACATTGGCAGCAAATACCCAGCCAATTCCACCTGGCGCACCCGGATATTGAATTAAAACCCAATCATTCCCCGGAGTAATACCAATTGCTGGTGCGTCCTGCCCTTGGGATAAGATACCCACTGCAGGGGCAAGTGTGCTGGGATACGCCCGTACATTTACATAAGGTTCTGTCGAACCGGCTCTCACAGTGACCATCGGACCTGCCGGTGAACTGGTGACTGTCGGAATGCTGATGGTCGGGATTTGGGCAGATACAAGGTCAACTTCATGCCCAATATTTTGCCCAAAGATAAAGAGTATTCCTGCAATGGCGATGATCCAGATAAGCCAGTGATATGAGTTCATTTTTTTCATGACAGAATCCTGTATTCAATCCGTAGTAATCCGATTATAATCATTTCTATGCAATCCAGGATTTATCATGGAGATATTGAACCAAATGATATTGCCCGTGCGTTGGTGGCATATTTTCACCGCGGGAACTTCAGGGTACAGCAAATTGGAAAAAACGAAAAATTAAATGTCCAAATCGCCACCCATCAGATGGCAACTTCCGGTGGACAAACAGCAATTGGGATCGCGATTGAAAAAGTGGAAGATGGCATTTCCATCCAAGTGGGGCAACAAGCCTGGATTGGTGTAGCTGCCAGTCTTGGAAAAACGGCTATAACTTTAATGACGGCTCTAAAAAATCCATTTCGACTTCTGGAGCGACTGGATGATTTGGCTCAGGACATTGAGTCTCTCCGATTGTCCGAAGAAATCTGGCGGGTGATTGAGGAAGCAGTTCGAAGGGCTGGTGCCAGCCTGGAACTCTCGGAACGCATGCGAAGAATTGTGTGCGAGTACTGTAACACCGCCAACCCAATCGGGGAACCGCGCTGCATCGCTTGCGGAGCTCCGCTTGGCAGCGTTCAACCAGATACATGCGATTATTGTGGATTTGTGGTTAATAAAGGCGAAATCAATTGCCCTTACTGCGGCAAGCCATTACAATAACAAAAGGAGAGCCCGAAAAGTGGCAAACCCCATTGGGTTAAATTCCATCAAGGGGATAAAAATCGGACACGCCCATGATGCATCAGCACTTACAGGGTGCACTGTCATCCTTTGTGAAGATGGCGCTATCTGTGGCGTGGATCAGCGTGGTGGTTCCCCTGGCACAAGGGAGACTGACCTCCTGCGCCCCATGCATATGGTACAGCATGCCAATGCTGTTTTACTGACTGGTGGTTCTGCTTTTGGATTGGATGCTGCAACCGGGGTTGTAAAATATCTTGAGGAACAAAAAATTGGATTTAACGCGGGGGTTGCACGGGTTCCCATCGTACCAGCTGCAGTCATCTTTGATCTCGCCATCGGCTCACCGAATACCCGACCCGACGCGGCAATGGGCTACCAGGCATGCCTGAATGCCACGACACAAAACCCCGAACAAGGAAATAGCGGTTCAGGTATGGGAGCAACGGTTGGAAAAATATTGGGGATGAAACAGGCTGTAAAATCTGGCGTTGGCTTCTCCATTCAATCTGCGGGTGGTGGTATTTTTGTGGGAGCCATCATAACAGTAAACTGCTTTGGTGATGTAGTTGATCCCTCAAATGGAAAGATCATTGCAGGAGTTCGTTCCATGGAGACGGGTCCCATCAAGATTGGAATGGGTAAACCATATGCAGATACCCTGGAAATCATGAAAAGCCTGGCAGGCCGTGCCATTCTGGATTTTGCGGCGCGTCAAAACACTGTAATTGGCTGCATCATAACCAATGCCCGTTTATCCAAAGAAGAAGTCAATAAAGTGGCTCAAATGGCACATAACGGATTGGCATTAACCATCCGTCCAGCCCATACAATGTTTGATGGAGACACAATATTTTCCATGGCGACTTGCCAGAAAGCTGCTGATGTAAATATTGTAGGAGCTTTTGCTGTTCAGGCAGTTGCCGACGCAGTGGTGAATGCAGTAAAGTTTGCAAAATCCGCCGGGGGATTACCCTCCGCTGGTTCAATGAGCAACGAAATGGAAGTAATTGAGGATTAAAACAAATGCCCGAACATCCACTACGAATTTTCTCCGGATCCGCACATCCGCAGCTTGCCCAGGAAATTGCCAATCTTCTGGGTGTTCTTGTTGGGAAAAACACAACCAGGCAATTGCCAGACTCAGAAATCCACGTCATGATCGATGAAGCCGTTCGCGACCAGGATGTTTTTCTGGTACAACCCTGCCCGGCACCTGTCAATGACCACTTAATGGAACTGCTCTTATACCTGGACGCATTTCGACGCGCCAGTGCTCACCAGATTAATGTGGTCATTCCATATTTTCCATACGCACGCCAGGATCGAATGGCAAAAGGCAGGGAAGCAGTCAGCGCACGGGTTGTCGCCAACCTGCTGGAAAACCAGGGTGCTAGTCGTGTAATGTTTGTGGATATCCACAACCAGGCAATCCAGGGCTTCTTCAATGTTCCGGTGGATCCCGTAAGTGCAATTCCGGTCCTGGCGAATTATTTTACAAAGCCCGAATTCGCAAATGCCGCAATTGTCTCCCCGGATGTGGGGCGCGCAAATGTTGCCGGAAAATATGCCGAAATGTTGAATCTCCCACTGGTGATCATGCATAAACGCCGGGTGAACTTCCAGGAAACAAAGGCAACTCATGTGGTAGGTGACATCAAAGGAAGAATGCCAATTATTGTTGATGACATGATTGCCAGTGGAAGTGTATTAAAGCAAATTGATTCGTTATATGCACAGGGAGCTGAAGGAAAAACCTGGTTTGCCATCACTCATCCTGTCCTGTTACCCTCTGCACTTGAAGTGTTGGATCGCGATGACCGAATCGGTAAACTGGTGGTTACCAATACCCTCCCCATCCCCCCGGAAAAACTTCACCCAAAAATTGAAGTTGTTTCTGTTGCCCCCCTGCTTGCAGATATCATTCGGCGTATTCATTTGGGAATCAGCATTTCTGAAAAGCTCATTCTTAGATAATCTGGAGGAATTATGATTCACATTATTGCTGATACAACGTGTAGTATCCCCGTACCGGATGCTCAAAAACGCGGCTTGACACTGTTGCCACAAATGATCATTTTTGGTGAAAATACATACCGGGATGATAACGAGATCACGACGGAGGAATTTTTACGCAAACTAAAATCCTCCCCAACTCTTCCTAAAACAGCTGCACCTCCTCCCGCGTTATACAACCCAATATTTCAGGAATGTGCATCATCGGGCGATACAGCCATCGTCATAACACCATCTGCTGAGTTAAGCGGAACCTTTCGAAGCGCATCAATAGCCGCTCAGGATTTTCCACATGCAGATATCAGGATCATTGACTCACGTACTATTGGATCAGGATTGGGAATGTTGGTTATGCGGGCACTGGAATGGAGCCGATCCAATCTCAGCGCCGATGAGGTGGTGGCAAAAGTGGAAGAAATGCGCCACCGTGAACGAGTGTACTTCTTTGTCGATACCCTGGAATATTTGTACAAAGGGGGACGAATCGGTGCAGCGAAAATGTTGTTTGGCAGTCTTCTCCAAGTGAAACCAATTCTAACATTGCAGGATGGAAGCACTTTTCCTCTGGAAAATCAACGCACCCGAAAACGAGCATTACAGCATATCCGTGAATTGGTTAAATCTGAATTCCCCACAGACGATTCAGCTTACATCTCCATCATGGAGGGGGATGCCGCTCAGGAAGCATCCTTGCTGGTTGAAGAAATCAAGGGAGATTTAGGGATTAACCATATTCCTGTTTTCCGCCTTCCTCCAGCGATAATTACACACGCAGGACCTGGATGCCTGGCTGTCAGTTTTTTTGCCAAAACACCCAAAGCATATCCCCAATTAAACCAAACCGAATAGTTCATTTTCTCATCCAATGACTTAAAAACAGCCGGATTTTCATTCGGCTGTTTTTAAGTCTACAGATTTTTGTTAACTTAATGAAGTAGGTTTATTGCTCTTCCGAATCGCCCAGACCACGGCAACAAACATTGCCACCGCCAAAGCCCAACCCCAAAAACCAAGTTGGCTTTGTTGGACAATAATTGGTGCAGCAAGCAAGGATACCAGATTAACCACCTTGATCATGGGATTCAGTGCGGGACCTGCAGTGTCCTTCAGTGGATCACCAACTGTGTCGCCAACAACACCGGCTTTGTGACGTTCAGATCCTTTACCGGTATTAGCGGCAGGATCGGCTTCTTCATCCTCAATGGACTTCTTGGCGTTATCCCATGCACCACCAGCATTTGCCATAAACACAGCCAGCAATTGCCCGCTTAGAATGACGCCCGCCAGGAAACCTCCCAGTGCCTCCACTTTAAGAACCATCCCAACAACCAGAGGAAGGAGAACCGAAATGGTCGCCAGGGGAATCAATTCCTTTTGGGCAGATCGGGTCGAGATACCCACTACTTTTCCATAATCAGGTTTCTTGGTACCTTCCCAAACAGCTTTATCCCGGAATTGTTCGCGAACCTCTTCGACAACCTGGGCTGCTGCCCGGGCTACTGCCTTGATGGAGAGGGAACTAAACAGCCATGGCAAAGCACCACCCAACAGGAATCCCACGAACACCTTGGTGTCAGAGATACGAATGGCGTCAAGAACACCGGGAGCTACCTTGTTGATATCTGCAATAAATGAAGCAAACAGGGAAACAGCCGCAATTACAGCGGATGCAATGGCAACCCCCTTGGTAATCGCCTTGGTTGTATTGCCAACGGCATCCAGGTCCGCCATAATCTGGCGGGCTTTTTTGGTCTCCGGATCCTTCTGGTCGTGCCATGCCATCTCCGCAATTCCATTTGCATTATCCGAGATGGGTCCATAGGAATCCATCGCCACGTTATTCCCTGTGTGACTAAGCATGCCAATCCCAATCATTGCAACGCCATAAAGAACATAGTCGGCGCCTTTGACATCATAAATTAAGATGGCAAGGACAAATGAGATCACAATCACAACCAATGCCCATACAGACGATTCCATCCCAACGCCAAGACCAGCCAAAATGGTCGTTGCCGGTCCGGTATCAGTCGCCTTAACAATCTCCTTGACTGGTGGTTTCTTTGTGGCTGTAAAGTATGAAGTTAATGGGTTAAAGGCAACAGCCAAACCAACGCCAATTGTTGTAAGAAGGGCAAGTTGAATCTCATTTGCATATAACCAGGCAAGAATGAATGACCACAAGATTGTGTTAATACTGGATACTTCATACGAGCGGAACATGGCTTCTTCAGCATCGTGTGCTCGCAGGAATTTGATGGGGAATTTTTCCCAGATGGGAACAGTGAACGTCCCAAGAATGGAACTGATCACACCAATTGCCCGAATGATCAGCGGGTAAACAATCCACTTGATTTCATGGGTGGAATTAAACAATACCAAACCAAGAATCAAAGCAGATACAATGGTAACCTCATAGCTTTCAAAGATATCAGCTGCCATACCAGCACAGTCACCAACGTTATCACCAACCAGGTCGGCAATGACTGCAGCATTTCGGGGATCGTCCTCCGGAATATCCCGTTCTACTTTGCCCACCAGGTCAGCACCAACATCGGCAGCCTTGGTATAAATACCGCCGCCCACCCGCATGAATAAGGCAATCAGTGTGCCGCCAAAGCCAAATCCCAAGAGAGCATCTGGGGCGGCTTTTCCAAAAATAATAAAGATGATTGTTCCACCAAACAACCCCAAGCCATCCGTCAACATGCCGGTGATTGTGCCCGCATAATAGGCAATCGAGAGAGATTCATTAAAACTTCTCCGAGCCGCTGATGCAGACCGCACACTTGCCTGGATTGCCATTCGCATCCCAAGTTGACCAACCAACATCGAAAATGTTGCGCCCATGATGAATGCAACCGCCCGACCAATGGAAATCCATAACCTGGCGCTTTCTTCGGACCCAAACCTCTCCAGTGCCTCCTCGGTTGGTGCAACAATATTCACACTGAGGAATAATGCAATACACAAGAGAATGATTGCGGGGAGAATGGTTTTTAATTGGCGACTTAAATAGCTGTCAGCCCCAATACGAATTGCATCCCACACCTCCTGCATTTTGGGAGTCCCTTTGTCCTTCTTAAGGACATTTTTCCTCAGGAGCCATGCATACAACAGGCTGATAAATGCAGTGACAAGCACACCAAGAATCGCGAGTTGCTCGAACGGGGTCTTCAATCCACGTTCTACCAAGCCAAAAATATCCATGCTTTCCTCCGGGAAATAAGATTTAAGATAGGAGTATTTTACTCACAATTATAAGAATGTCAATTCAATTGCGAAACGTAAATAGCACCAAATTAGTATTTGGTGAGAATTTTAGAAATATATTGAATTTGGTTGAAAATCGTTGTATAGTCTATTCCTTGCCAAATAGACCGACATTATATTATAAACACAAAAACATCAGATTGGCAAGACTGTATCGTCGGTGCTCTTTATTTGAATTCAACCTTTGAAAGGGCGGAATGAATGGCATAGAATAATCGTGTTCATGGTGTAGTCGTTCTGGCGGTGATCTGTTAATGACATTTATCTTAATATCAACACCATAACGATATGAAGGTATTGCTTTTAAGGTTAAAACCGTGTATTCTGTTTAGGACATTTCCAGAAAACTTGGATTATAATTACGAGCTTTCAATTTGTGAGGATACTGATTAATTTATGGATAACCCATTAATAATAAACATCATTGACGACGACGATGAAGAATACCCAGCGATCGCCAGGCTGATTGAGCTTGGTCGCCAAAAAACTTACGTAACCATAGACGATATATTACATTTCTTTCCGGATGCCGAACAGGAAGTTGAGCAATTGGAGGAAGCATTCGCTGCTCTGATGGCTGCCGGCATCCCTTATGTCGAGGATGAAGCTCTCCTTGTTGAACCAAGCGAAGATGAATTGGTTACAGAAGAAGGGGGCGCATCAGAAGAAAGCCGCGAAGCAGCCCCCAGGGATGTTCAACTGGATGATCTGGAAAATATCGATACAGACGACACAATCGGTTTATACCTGAAGGAAGTCAGTCGCGTCCCCCTTCTGACAGCAGAAGAGGAAGTGGACCTTGCTCAACGGATTGAGCGCGGTCGAATGGCTCGTGAAGAATTAGCGCGGGGAAATGTTAGCACAAAACGCCGCCTGGAACTCCGTAGATTGATTGAAGATGGTTGGGCCGCCAGGGAACATTTGATCACTGCAAATTCCCGGCTTGTCATCTCGGTCGCAAAAAAATACATGGGGCGCGGGGTTCCTTTCCTGGATTTGATCCAGGAAGGGAATATTGGATTAATTCGGGCTACCAAAAAATTTGATTATCGCAGGGGACACAAGTTTTCCACGTACGCCACCTGGTGGATCCGGCAGGCAGTCACCCGGGCAATTGCAGACCAGGGACGCACAATTCGCGTACCGGTCCATATGGGCGACCAGATTAATAAATTATTGCGCGTTCAGCATCAATTGACCCAGCGGTTGGGAAGAGACCCCAGCGTGGAAGAACTTGCTGAGGCACTGGATGTTCCACCCAAAAAAGTGGAAAACATGATCCAGGTTGCCAGACGTCCACTATCCCTGGAAACCCCAACAGATGATGAAGAAGATTCTGTACTGGGTGATTTTATTGAGGATGACGAAGCTCCGCCACCTGACGAGATGGTGACTTACAATCTTTTACAGGAACATCTTGAAGAGATTTTAAATACGCTCCCGCCGCGCGAGGTTCGCATCCTTCAACTAAGATATGGACTGCTGGATGGGCAGGCGTATACGCTTGAAGAAGTGGGCAGAAAAATGGGCGTTACACGGGAACGGGTTCGCCAAATTGAAGCACAGGCTCTTAGCCGGCTTCGCCATCCATCCATTCGCAGGAAATTGCGGGATTACCTGGGAGAATAAATACCAAACAACATGCGGATAGAATTTTCAACCGCATGTTGTTTTTTTGTTTTGAAACGAGAAACTCTTGTGTATTTTGATAAACTGGTGCATACTTATTGAGGGAGGATCCTATGGCAAAGATTTCATTGCGTGCATATAATCGTGAAATAGAAAATCTGATTGATCACAGCGCCATTGATCAGGCTATTGCACATTGTAAACAAATCTTAAAATTCTATCCCAAACACCTGGATACATACCGGTTGCTTGGAAAAGCATACATTGAAAATCAGCGGTATGCCGAAGCTGCCGACATTCTCCAACGCGTATTGTCTGTATCCCCAGATGATTTTGTTGCCCAATTAGGCATGAGCATCATCCGAGAGGATGAAGGAAATCTTGACGCGGCAATTTACAGCATGGAGCGCGCATATGAAATTCAACCATCCAATTCTGCCATTCAGGACGAGTTGAAGCGCCTTTATGGACGCAGGGATGGAGTAGAGCCGCCCAAAATTCGCTTAACTCGCGGAGCTTTGGTTCGCATGTACGTTCGGGGCGAACTCTATCCGCAAGCGATTGCGGAAATTCGTGCTGCCCTGTCTGAAAACCCCGACCGGGTGGATCTTGAAATAATCCTTGCCAGGATTTATTACCTGACCAATCGAAAAGTGGAAGCGACCGAAATATGCAGCCGGTTGGTTGGAAAATTACCTTACTGTTATGAAGCAAATTGGCTTTTATCTGAAATTCTCCCCGGTACGTCACGAGCAGATGATGTAAAAATTTACCAAAAACGACTTCAAGAATTGGATCCCTATCTCATCCATATCAATTCCACCACTCCCAAGCCGGAGGACGTTCCAGACAACGCGATAATGGTGGAATATTTGGATATTTCAACAATGCAAATTGATACCAGGGAAACTCCATCCTGGGCTTCTTCTGCTGGCATTCAGTGGGAAGGAACCGAACCCGAAGAGGAAGCTCTCCCTGAATGGATGAATGGAATTGGACAAGCCGAATCTTCCGAAACACTGGAAGTTGCAGAAAGCAGCATTTCACAGGATGAAATCTCGGAAGTGGAGGATTTGTTTCCACCGACGATCCCAACCCAGGAAACAGGATTAACAGAGTCCCCCTTACCAGATTGGTTTGAAGCTGCCGGTTGGGCTGTATCCGAAGGCGATTCGACATCCAACCCTGAAACACAGGGAACTGGACTGGAGGAGGAAAATCCATTTATTGCAGAAGCGGAAATTCCCGATTGGCTGCAAGGAATGGCACCATCCCAAGAATCACCCGTTACCGAAGAGGGTGAGCGCACCCAATGGTTGGATGAATTATTGCCTGGTGAAGGCGAATTACCAACTGACACACAACCCAGCGAACCCGAACCAACAGAGTGGTTGGGGCTTCCTCAAGATGGGGAGGTCACGGCGGAAGGAATGCCCCCCTCCCTGGATGACAACACCCCGTCCGGCGAAACATCCTCAGATGGTTTGATCCCAGGCGCATCGCCCGATTGGCTGGAACCATCATCTACGGAAAATGAACCGATCATCCCCGCAGAACTTCCGGGTTGGCTCCAGGGGCTTGGCGTTGAGCAGGAGGCGGGAGAAGCGACATCCTCTCCCGTAGATACCACAATACCATCCTGGATTTCAGACCTTCAGCCCCAGGAAGATAACCTATCCAGCGAACAAACCGAGGCGCGACAGGAAACAGAAATGATGGAGGCGGTGATTGATGATTCGATACCGCCATTTGATGAGTCCGAAACCTTGGTGGAGCAGACAACGGATGCAACCAGTTTTACCGACAGAATTTCCCCCGAAGAGGGAACCATTGGTCAAATCCCGGAACTCGAGGCGGAGCAACCATTCATCACTGATGAACAGGAGTGGATGGAGGAACAATCAATCCCCGAGTTATTGTCCGATAGCGGTGTAGAATTGGAACCAGTTTCCGGTATCATTGAACCATTGGGTGAGATATCAGAAAAGGTTGAAGAACAACCTGCAGCCGATCAGCTTGATGAGGATCAAACCTTTGCCTGGCTGGAAGCTCTTGCAGCCCGTCAGGGAGCTGATGCAGAAGAATTACTGACCCAACCGGATGAACGCCCGGTTTCTCCAGATGAATTAGCAATTGAAACTCCTGAATTGGAACAGGAAATTTCACCAGCCATTAATAACCGCCTATCCGAGGAATTAATAACGGAAGCGGTCACCACCACCAATGAGGTAGAAGCTCTTATTCCAGAAGAAGAAATTTTTCATCCTCAAACGGAAACTATCCCGGTGGATGTCCCGGTGGATGAACCACAACAAATTATGGATCAGGTTGCAGAACCTTCATTGGGTGATGTGATTGAGTTTATTCCAATCGATCTGGATGAAACTACCGAGGAGGAACCTGTCCCTTCTGTTTTCGATGAGACAGAATCCGTCAGCGAACCAACTCCGGAATCATTTGAAGCAACATGGCTGCCGGAAGAACCTCCGCTGGACCAGGCAGACACCGCCCCAACAATTGTCCATCAGGTCGAGATGGAGGAATCTCCTTCAGAGATAATCCAACCAACACCAGTTGAGACGCCGCCCATTCCAATAGAAGAAGACGCTTTTGCATGGCTGGAAGCCCTGGCAGCAAAACAAGGTGCAGATGAGGCTGAATTACTCACCCCGACAGACCAGAGGACAGATATCCCGCCATCCTGGACAACAGAAGAAGAGCAAATTCCTCCCCAGGCGGAAATTCCAGAGATGGAAAATGAGCCCGACTTGGAACCCATCCAACAATCGTCCAATGGGATGATTGAAGAACCAATTGCTGAACCCGCTCTTGATGGGAATGATCAAATTCCAGATTGGCTTTCTGATATTTCCAGTGACGAAACAACCGGTAGTGAAACCAGCGAGACACCATCCATTCCAGCAGCAGAAACGCCACAGGATTCATCAGAAATTCTCCAGGAAATACCGACGCCAGAAATGACCCTGGAAAGCGAATTAATGCCTGCAAATGCACCTGAAACAGGTCAGCAAATTCCAGATTGGCTGACTCATATTGCCGAAGAGCATGAGACGGCACCTGCGGAGCCATCCGAAGAAATTCCTGCCTGGATACAGAACATCAGTTCGGAGGGTGACCAGATCCAGGAAAATACACCAGCACAGGAACTAGAGACTGGTTGGTTGACCCAGGAGGCAGAAACGCAACCAATCCTCGATGTAAATGATGAGGAATATCCTATCCGGGCAGAGAAAGAACTGGAAGAAAAAACCGAAGGATTGGACGAAGCCCAGGCAATTTTACATGAAGCACAGGAAGCTTTGTGGGCTGGCGATTTGGAAAGTGCGCTGAGTCTGTATGATCAACTGATTCGTTCCGATATTCTATTGGAGGAAGTAATTCACGACCTCCGGGATGCAACATATCGGTATCCGGTTGACATCAGTATCTGGCAAACCCTGGGAGATGCTTTCGCAAAGAATAACATGTTACAGGAAGCCCTGGATGCATACTCCAAGGCAGAAGATTTAATTCGATAACAAATTCTTGGAGGTTCACATTGGAGCGAACATTTGTAATGATCAAGCCGGATGGTGTGCAACGAGGGTTAATCGGAGATATTATTACCAGGTTGGAACGGCGCGGTCTTAAGTTGATTGCCGCCAAGTTCATCCAGGTGCCCTTGGAGTTGGCGGAAACACATTACGCCATCCATAAAGGAAAATCTTTTTATGATGGTCTTCTGCAATATATTACAGCATCTCCGGTAATGGCAATGGTTTGGGAAGGACCCAATGCAATTGCAGCTGTTCGCCAGACAATGGGATGCACTCGTCCAATCGAAGCAGCACCCGGATCAGTCCGTCATGATTTTGGTTTGGAGGTCAACCGAAATCTCACCCATGCAAGCGACGCGCTCGATACTGCTGAATTCGAAATCAACCTCTGGTTTGCACCAAGCGAGCTTTATACTTGGGATCGAACAATCGACAAGTGGGCGTTTTCGATTGATGGATAATTTTGTCCATACAGAATAAAACATGAAAACCAACAATCAAAGGCTGGTGTGAAGACCAGCCTTTGATTGTTGACTGGGTGAGAGATTATAATAATTAAAAATGCAGGAACCAAACTATGGAAAGAACAGTTCCAACAACCGCAAATGAAGAAATCGATCTTTATCTCAGAACGATGTACTCCCTCCTGAGAACAACTGCAGAAGTTCAAATCCGGGCATTGGAGGAAGTTCATGCAAGCATGAACTCATTACTGCATCCGTTGGCAAACCAGGATCAACCCGATCCCTCAGCATTTATTTATTCTCTTTTACGCCTTCCTGCATGTGTGGCATCCGCCAGGTCCATTATCCTTGGGCAAAGCCAGGATGTATTTGCTCGCCATGGATATCCAGCCGTTGAATCATGGAACCCGGTCTCTGCAACTGCCAGACGCAGGAGATGTTTTTATAACGGCAAGGACACGCTGGCATGTTTTATCGCCAGCCGGTCTGATATTGATGACGTAATTCCTGCATTAACTGCATTCCAAATTGAGTGGAATAAAAATCACGAATTGCTATCAGATTGCCCATTGGACATCATTACTCATGCCGGGATGGGTGATAAAAGCGCAATGGGTGTTCTTGCTGGATTTTTGCACATCACCAATGAAGATTTCTCGCGCCTGTGGTCAGCGTGGGCAATTGCATCGGATCTACCCTCAGATAAATCCGACGAAAAAGCCTCCAATTACCTTCTCAATTTAACCAACCATCGTTGCAACTTTCGTATACGGTTATTGGGAGGGTCCCTTGCAGACTACTGGAGGGCTACACGCATTTGGTGGGACAATATTGAATATTACTTCCCCGATATTCTGAACCGCCCAGTCTATTTTCTTTCCAGCAACACTCACAGCATCGTGAATTTACTCTCTGGATATGCCCTTCACCAGCGCCCGGTATTGGAAAATTTTCTGGCGGGATCTTCGAATCAGGAATTGTTCTCTGAATGGAAGAAAATCCAATCGGGGAATGCGCCATCCAGCATGGAAAATTTTTTATACTACATTCTAAAGAAATATCAACAGGCAAATCCGAACGATGTCACAACTCTGTACGAATTTGAGAGGCAACGTGGCATCCATCGCATTCCAAGTCAACATTCTTTTGATGTTGAAGCCCAAATCATTGAAATTCATAAGCTCAATTTACAATCAGCCGATCCCCGCTTAATCCTGAATACCATTCTTGAAACGCCCGATCACACGACTGATCTTAACAAATCAAACGCTATCATTATAAACGTAGACTACCCCCTGGGGCTTGCTGCTTATAATATCCTTTCAAAAATTGCTGAGCATGCCAATTCGATGCTTGGCGTTTATGTGATGGGAAAAGCCGCAACGTTGAATGGTGTTCTTGGGGACGTCATGATTCCAAATGTTGTCCATGATGAGCAATCACAAAACACTTACTTGTTTCAAAACGCCTTTTCTGCAGCTGATATATCTCCTTACCTGATATTTGGGTCTGTCCTGGATAATCAAAAATCCGTTACAGTAAGGGGAACTTTCCTGCAAAACGCAAAAATAATGGATGTTTTTTATCGGGAGGGATATACGGATATTGAAATGGAAGCTGGTCCCTATTTATCAGCAATCTATGAAATGATCCGTCCCAAGCGCCACCCCGTGAACGAAATAATTAACCTTGCAGGAGCTCCTTTTGATTTTGGCTTAATTCACTATGCATCTGATACACCCCTGAGCAAGGGAAGAAACCTTGGGGCGGGAACATTATCCTACTACGGCATGGACTCCACATACGCCGCATCCATTGCAATACTCCGCAGGATTTTTATGAATGAGCATAAACGCCTGACGCAAACATTATGATGTAAGGGTATTTGCATGTTCCCTAATTCAAATTAAAAAGTCGGTTGTTTGGAAGTATAATTGAAAGCCGGCTTATCACAGAAACCCCTGTGCTATTTTGGAGCATCCATATGACAAGTACAGCAGCAAACGTTGAGTTTGATCTTCAGCATGCTGTCCATAAAAACCGCCTGGTTGGTTTGTGGAGAATGGCAACTGGATATCATTGGACATACCTGGCAGCAACCCTCAGCCTGGGAGTTGCCGCAACCGCAAAAACATCCACCTACCTGTTGCTCAGCTATTTTGTTGACAATTTCCTTATTGATAGAACCACCACCCTACCTCTTTTCGTTTTTGCACTGGCATTCGTCGGTCTGGCAATTGTGGAAGGTTCCTGCACTTTCCTCAGCACCACACTTGCAGCCAGAACATCCGATGGAATTACAAAACGGCTGAGAAATTATGTTTTTGATCACATCCAACACCTGCCTTTTGCCTATCATGATCAAACCAAAACTGGCGAATTAATTTCCCGCTCCACATCTGATGTTGACGCAGTCAGAAGATTCTTTAATGACCAGGCAATCGGAATTGGACGCATCATTTTGTTATTCATCATTAACTTCACTGCCATATATAACTTAAATCCAAGGTTGGCATTTATGTCCGTCATCATTTTGCCAATTATTGTGGTCGTATCCTTCTTTTTCTTTAAACGGGTTTCAAAAATTTACGAGGCTTACCAGGAACAGGAAGCCATTCTTTCAACAACATTGCAGGAAAATTTGACCGGGGTGCGGGTGGTTAAAGCTTTTGCCAGGCAGGATTATGAAATAGACAAGTTCCAGAAAGCCAATTGGGAAAAATTCCTGCGTGGAAAACGATTGAACATCATGCACTCACTCTTTTGGCCAGTATCTGATACCATCTGCGGCTTACAGATACTGGCGGGGTATTTTATTGGTGCCACCATGGCAATCAATGGTGAAATCAGTATTGGAACTTACCTTGCGTATGTCGGCTTAATTATCTGGATTATTTACCCGATGAGAAATTTGGGACGCATTATTGTTCAACTTTCAACAGGTATGGTGTCCTTTGGTAGAGTGCTTGATATTATCAAACAACGCCGTGAAGATATGGATTCTGGTGAACCACATTTGGAAAATTCCACAGGGCATGTTGTATTTACCCGTGTAGGATTTGAGTACGAAGAAAATTCGGCGATTTTGAAGGATATCAGTTTTGAATGTCATCCCGGGCAGGTGGTCGCCCTACTCGGCTCAACCGGATCAGGAAAAACCACTCTTGTGAACTTGCTCCCCCGCTTTTATGATTACACAGAAGGACAAATCCTGCTTGATGGGATGGAACTGAAACAATATTCAAAGCGGTACCTGAGAACCCAAATTGGTATTGTGGAACAGGAACCGTTTCTATTTTCACGATCCATCCGGGAGAATATCCTTTACGGAGTAGGCAGAGAGGTTACACAGGAGGAAATTGAAGCAGCCGCAAAGGCTGCTGCCATCCACGATGTTATTTTAACCTTCCCGGAAGGTTACGCAACATTGGTGGGCGAAAAGGGTGTCACGCTTTCAGGTGGACAAAAGCAACGGGTTGCCATTGCCCGAACTTTATTGAAAAATCCGCGAATATTGATTTTAGATGACAGTACATCATCCGTGGATACGGAAACCGAAGCAGAAATTCGGCAAGCCCTTCAATCGCTGATGCAAGGAAGAACCTCTTTCGTCATTGCGCATCGCATTCAATCCATCATGAATGCAGACTTGATTCTGGTGTTGGAAAATGGACGGGTAATCCAACGTGGCATTCATGAAGATCTGGTTTCACAACCGGGCATGTATCGCGATATCTTTGAAATCCAAACCCGAATTGAAACAGATCTTGAAAAGGAGATCCAAAGTGTCAGCTGAGTTTTTTGAGGAAGAAGAATTTCAAACCAAATTTAACGGGAAAACATTCCGTCGCATCCTTTCTTTGGCTAAACCTCATTGGAAAATGGTGGCTGGTTTTCTGGGCACCATTCTCATTGTATCAGGGCTCGATTCATTTTTCACATACCTGGGAAAACAAATTATTGATGAAGGAATTGTTGCGAGAAATCCCGATGCATTAATCAGGATTCTGGCTCTTTACGGCGGCTTAATTGTCATTCAAGCGATTGGCGTATTTGGGTTTATCTACATGGTGGGAATACTTGGAGAGCGCATTCGGTATGATCTACGCCAAAACATGTTTAACCATCTTCAAAAGCTTTCCTTGGCATACTTCTCCAAAACACCCGTTGGCTGGATTATGGCTCGAGTCACCTCCGATACTGAACGTGTATCGGAACTGATCACTTGGGGTATTTTGGATTCAGCCTGGGGAGCTGTAAACATCATCACTTCAATGTTTTTCATGTTTCGAATCAATTGGAAACTCGCCCTCATTGTTCTGGGCATTCTTCCAATCCTGTTTGTTATTGCCATTGAATTCCGAAAAAGAATTATCAAACAATACCGAAAAGTCCGTAAACAAAACTCCAAAATTGTTGGTGCCTACAACGAAAACATCACAGGTGTACGGGTTGTAAAAGCCCTTGTTCGGGAAAACGAGAATTTACGTGAATTTGGTGAAATTACCGCTGATATGTACAGGGCATCTTATCGAGCAACATGGTTAAGTGCCTTGTTTCTCCCTAGTGTTCAGTTGGTCACTGCATTCGCAGTTGGAGCAATTGTATGGTACGGTGGCTATCAATCGACAATTGGTGGCTTATCTGTGGGCGGTATTCAGGCATTCATTTCCTACATCACCTTTATGATGTGGCCTATCCAAGACCTGGCTAGAGTATTTGCCGAAATGCAACACGCCATCGCATCAGCGGAACGAATATTCTCACTCACTGATTCAGTACCAGATGTGCTCGACCGCCCCAATTCATACGACCCGGGCACCATTCGAGGCAAGATCACATTTGAAAATGTATCTTTCTCTTATGATGACGACCAACCCGTCCTGGAGAACTTTTCCCTCGAAATTCAACCGGGTGAAATGATTGCATTGGTTGGACCAACAGGGGGAGGAAAATCGACGATTGTTAATTTGTTGTGTCGCTTTTACGAACCTAAGGAAGGTCATATCCTCATTGACGGAATTGACTATACGCAATTTACGCTGCATTCCATTCATTCAAGAATCGGTGTGGTTCTACAAACTCCACACCTCTTCTCTGGTTCCATTCGAGAGAATATTCGATACGGTAAATTGGATGCTTTGGATTTGGATGTGGAAAATGCTGCCCACCTGGCTGGTGCACACGAGTTTATCATGCACCTTGATAAGGGTTATGATGAGCCTGTTGGTGAAGGCGGCAACCTGTTATCAACTGGTCAGAAACAACTCATCAGCCTGGCGCGAGCGATTTTGGCTCAGCCGGAAATATTTATCATGGACGAAGCGACCAGTTCAGTGGATACTCTGACAGAAGCATATCTCCAAAAGGGTATGGAAGCCCTTCTGGAAGGACGCACAAGTTTTGTGATTGCTCACAGGCTTTCCACCATCAAGCGCGCGGACCGGATACTGGTGGTTGAAAATGGACGAATTGCCGAAATGGGAACTCACAACGAATTGCTTCGCCTCGGCGGCAAATATTACCGGTTATATACCCGCCAGTTCCGCTACCAGATGCACGCGGCATACGATCCATTCCATAAAGCAGATCCACCTGCATCTGAACCAGAAGCCGCATAAATCCGGTTAATCTGCCGGATAGGTATTAAAAACCCGATCCCACCACACAACTGTAACGCCATATCGTTGATCGGGCGTCTTGTAATGATGCTGCATATGATACCGCTTGAGAAATTTTAAGTAACCGGATCGCATTGGAAAATGATGCGTGGCATAATGCGTCAGGTCGTATAATAGGTAGCCCAACAGTAAACCAGAGAAAGCCGGAGCAACCCACCAGGAGAGCCCGAATAGGACATCAAATATGAGCCAGATTATTGTATAAACAATCAAAGCAAGCGGGATGCTGACCACGGGGGGCATAACAAGCCTTGTTTTCATCTGGGGTTGATGATGATGCACGCCATGGAATAAGAATGCCAATCTTTCCTGCCATTTTGTGCGTGGCTTGAAATGAAAGACAAATCGATGCATTGTATATTCGGTAAATGTCCATAAAAACAACCCAAGGAGAAATGCAACAGGAACAAACCACCAGGCGTGTCCATCTTGTATACTTTGGATCCCGCGCGTCAGGAAGTAGCCGGACACCGGAAGCCAGATGAGCACAACCACCACAGGACTGATATGAGTAAAAAATTCCAAAAAATTTGATTTAAAAAGCCGGATCGGTTCATCGCTGTGATTAATATTGTGTGCCATACTTTTCTCCTCTGATTGCTTAAGCATTGTAAGTCCGCATATTTTTCATTTCTTTACCCGTTAAACGAAACGCTCGTTTTTCAGCCTCATAACAGATTCTCTCATAATCCAATGTAAGAAAGTTCCCGTTTTTATACAAACAAACCCCATCACACCATACCGCACGAACATCTCCCGGCTGACCTGAGTAAACAAGCCCAGCCACCAGGTCATGTCTTGGAATCATATGTGGTGATGATGTGTCCACCAGGATCAGATCTGCTTTATTCCCCACTTGGATGATGCCAGAATCGGAAAATCCCATTGCCGTAGCAGATATTCTGGTAGCCATTTCAACAAGTGAGGTACGATCCATCACCGTTGGATCATGATGAATGAATTTTTGGCATAATCCAGTCAACCGCATCATTTCCCACATGTTGAAATCGCTGTTGGAAGCTGGTCCATCGGTACCCAGTGCAACCCGTATTCCTTGTTGATGCATTTTTTCAACAAGAGGCATGTCCATTGCCAGTTTCATATACGTTTTCGGGGTGTGGGCAACGAAGACAGAATTTCTGGAAAGCAATTCGTAATCCTCGGTTTCCAGTACATTACAGTGGGCAACAATGGTTGGCTCAGGCAAGCATAATAACCCCAATTCATCCAAATGAGCAACTGGTGTTTTCCCAAAATTTTTTCTGGAATTCTGCACCTGTTCCAGTGATTCGCTCAAGTGAATATGAGCCCCAACTCCCAACCGCAATGCTTCACGGGCAAAATTTTGTAGTACATCAGGCGGGTCCATATACGTGGAATGGGGCCCCATGGATGTCTTAATTCGTCCGCCCGCACCGTTCTTCCATCGCTCAACAAAGGAAATGGTGTCCTCAAACGATTTTTTGCCCAATTCCTGATCAACGCCATTTCCAAAATGACACCAGGCAAGCAAAGCTTTCATCCCACAATCTTCCACAACACGCGCAACCTGATCCATCCAGAAATAGTGATCGGCAAACCCAACAATCCCCGACTGAATCATTTCGACAGCCGCCAGGGAAGCCCCCCAATAGATATCTTCCTCCTCCAAAGCCGACTCGGCAACCCAAATCTTCTTGTTTAGCCAATCTTCAAAAGCAAGGTCTTCCGCCCATCCCCTTTCCAGCGTCATCGCTGCGTGGGTGTGGACATTAAAAAAGGCAGGCATGAGAACGCAGCCATATCCATCCACAATTTCATCCGGGTGAAAGTCTGGTGGAATAATGCCTACACCCCATATCTGATCCTGATCAATCGCTACGGGCGCGTTTTCAAGAATGGATTTCTCCAAACCCATTGTCAGAATTGCCGTGTTTGTGATAAGTGTTTTCAATCGTTGTAATTAAACTAGAAATATGAACGATTATACACAAGAAAAAGAAAAATCGGGTGAAACAAATCCCGAAAACATCCGTATATGGAATTGGAGGTAATCATATGAATCATCAGGAAGAACAAAAGAAAGTACCCTGGTATTTGTTTCCATTCTGGTTAATTTGGAAACTGGTCATTTTTATACTTGAAATTACCGGACGATTGATGGGAGCCATCCTTGGTCTGGTATTTATTGTGGTTGGCGTCATCTTAAGCGCAACTGTAATTGGAGCAATTATTGGAATTCCCCTGATCATCTTTGGATTGCTCCTCACGATTCGGGCTCTATTCTAATACAACGATATCAGCCAAAATCCAGGGTGGGATTGAGGAAAGGTATTAGCGCCATAATCACAGCCGGGCGGTACAGGCTTTCCCGATCAATCAAATCATTTGTCAGAATTCCAATCGCTCCGTTTTGCTGTTTGGAATTGATTTGCCCAAATACAAGATCATCTGCTTCGCCCAATTCCATCCCATCTCCAACGAGCGCAGATACTTGCAAAGGTAGAAAAAAGGCTCCGGTGCGCGCGGACCCAAGAACATTTCCGTTTAGGATTACCACCCAGGCAAAAGCCGCCAATTTTCCATCCAAAAATTCGACTCCCCCCTCAATGCCAACCCAGAAATCCGCATCAGTAAATTCCCGCCTGGCGTTTTGCGCCCTGTTTTTTGCCCCCTCAAGCGTTTCACAATCACTCATCGGCTGGTCAGATACATTGGAGGGAACCGAAACCGGATGAAGGATGATATCATCTGAGAATACAGAAGTAAAACCGTTGGTAACAGCTGCCAATTTAACCGGATTATTGGACGCAACAACAATATGGATCATTAATCCCACCAATCCACAACATAATCAAAATACTGTTCTGGGTCAACCAACTCTTCCGAGATAATTTTGCCTTTGACGGAAATTCCGGCTTGATATACGCTTTCACTTCTGCCGGTTTTCAAGGGATGCCATTCGGGCAAATCCATGTGTACGGATACCAATCGATATGCACAGGTTCTTGGAAGCCAGGACAATTTGGCTACATTTTCTGATGATAATTGGAGGCAGTTGGGGATTATCTCAAATCGATGGGAATAATCCAGGCAGGTGCAGGTTTCATGGCACAGTAATTTGCAGGCGATATTTGTCGTGAAGATTTCGCCAGTGTCCTCATCCTCCAGGCGAAACAGGCAGCATTGACCGCAACCATCACATAACGCTTCCCACTCTTCCTGGGTGAGATCCTTGAGTGATTTTTTCATCCAATACTTCGCATCCATAATATTTCCTCGAATGATATTACCATAAGCCCTGAAGATTCTGTTATAAAATAGATCAACTCGATCTCCCAATTAAGGATTGGATATGACAAAAAATATGTTTCTTATTGAAATTACTTACCTTGTACCAGCCGAGGAACTGGGTGATATCCTGCCGGAGCACCGTGCCTTCTTAAAAGACGGGTACGATAATGGGTTGTTACTTGTTTCTGGACCCAAGCAACCCAGAGTGGGCGGAATTGCAATTGCCTGCGCCAGCACAATGGATGAGGTTAAGGAATTTTTCTCAAATGATCCTTATCAAAAACACAATCTTGCAGAATACCGCTTTGTGGAATTTGTTCCTGTATTACACCAGGACTTTTTGTCAGATTGGATCGCCTGAAAACTATTTATCTCCCCATTTTTGTTGAAGCAACCAGCTTGGTTGGTATTTAATTGTATTATAATCTTATAAAAATTGTATTGTTTACTGGTCAGGATTGTACCAATGATTACCAATTCCAACTTACACCATGCTGGAATCGATACTTTGCGGCTATTGGAAAGACTCCCGATTGGTTGCCTGGTAACGGATATCCATCTTAATATTATGTACGCCAATCCAACGTATCACCAAATGGTTGGGGATCATCCGTCATCAAGTGAATTTGAAGGTCAAATCTGGGAAAGCATTCAAGCTCACCTCCCGGAAACAATTCCCCACCATACTTGTTTTCGTTTCGAATTTCTGGTTAAGACACAAAACAATCGATCTACCATAATGTTTGAAGCAACAGTTATTACTGACGATTCTGGAAATGGTCATCCACTTGTATATATTTACCTCCAGGATAAAACCCATCATTACGAGACAGAGACTGCCCTCAGAAAAAGCGAAACACGGTACCGCTCCCTGGTTGAAAACCAGGGGGAAGGCGTCACCATCCTTAATGACCATTTGTTTTTTGAGTACATCAACTCGGCTGGAGGCGCCATTCTGGGATTGCTTCCTGAAAATATTGTGGGATTGAATCTGAGACAATTTCTTAATCCAGAGCAACAACAATTGGTACTCACCCAGTTGGAAAACCGCCGAAAAGGATTGATATCCTCGTACGAGTTGATGATCCTGCGTGCTGATAAACGGGAACGGTGTTTATTGGTTACATCCAATCCGCGCTTTGATGCAAATGGCAAATTCACTGGTGTATTTGCCATTTTCCGTGATATCACCCAAAGGAAAATTGAGGAAAATCAACTGATTTATCTCAGTTCGCATGACCAACTTACAGGTTTATTCAATCGAACCTATTTTGAATCCCAATTACAAATTTTCCAAACAAAACAACTATTTCCAATCGGTATAATCATTGTAGATATTGATGGGTTAAAAACAATAAACGATTCGAGAGGACATTTGGCTGGAGATAAAGCGATTATTCGGGTTGCTGAGATTCTCAATGAGAATATATCAAGTTCAAATCTTCTTGCCCGAATTGGAGGGGATGAATTTGCGATTATCCTTCCCGAGATCAACCAATCGGGCATTGAGGATTGTATTGCCCACCTAAATCTGGCATTGGATCAATACAACACAAATTGCCGCCAGGAAGAGGTCATATCCTTCTCTGTGGGTGGTGCAATTACGTATTCCAGCGAATCTTTGGAAGAGGCAATTGCACTGGCAGACGATAATATGTACCGCCACAAACGCCGGCGTAGATGAGCCTTAATCTACGGGGAAGCGAACGATCATTCTCCGCACATGATCTGTTGTCGTGGAAACCACCCGTAAAACAACAATGCTCATATCATCATTAGGGCGTCCCTGGTCCAGGCGTATGGCGTGATTTAGCGTCGTGTCAGCTATATGCTGTGCAGTTGGAGCCTGCTCGTCCAGTAAACCAAGCAAGGTTGTACAGATATCCAGATTCTCCCCCACAGTTTCTCCAGCATGTCCAAGTCCATCCGTGTACATGACAATGGTGGAATCCGCTTGCAGCGGGATTTCCAGGATGGAAGGCTTGATATTTCTTTCCGTGCCAATTGCCTGGCTTTCACCACTCACACACTCAATATGGTCAAGATTGGCAATAAAAACCGGGGTTTGGTTATTGCGGGTAATGACCAGGGTATTCGTTTGGAGGTCTGCAGAGAGAATGCTCAAATATACAGATGCCTTGCCTTCGTATACAGTAAATAAGTAGTCCGATGCTGCCCGAGCCGCTGCACCATCACGAACGCCATCGGCAAGTAAACCGATCACCTTTCGAACAACAAGGGATGAAATAGCCTTGGCATCATGTCCGGATGATCGCCCATCAGCAAGCACAATGGATACTCCCCCATTTGGGCGTTCGACAATTTCCAGCGTATCCCCACTGATTCTGGAACCAAATTTACTGATTTTTGCTACTGCTGCCTGAATTTCCATGTATTGAATTTTACTTCATTCCCACGCTGTTGACCAGTCAGTTTTTGTGCCACAAGGATCCACAAAACCGCATCATGATCATGTATTTTGATCATTTCGTGTGTATCAAACAAGGAAAACTGATCATTGAGAACATCCAGAGAATGACCAGAACAATCAAACGATTGACCCGTAATCTGATAAAGTATTTGATAAAATTTTGATGGGATGGATCCCCCAACCCATTGAACCCCCAGCAGGATCACCACTCTGCCCCCTGTTCTCAATACGCGATTAACTTCGTTTAAGGTTTGTTCAAAAAAAACCACTTCTGTTGGAAATGTTAAAACAACCGAATCCATGGTGTTGTTTGAAAAAGGCAATTGCTTCATGTCCCCCCTGACAATCTTGCAAGCCTCTGTTCCAATCTTGCGTATCCGCCGATTGGATATCCTGCACATTTGTTGACTTTCATCCAAACCCACCGGGCGAAATTGACCCGCCATGAGCCTGGATTGCAAATATCCTGTCCCAATGCCGATCTCCAACACATCCCGTCCAGAAATCAATGGAATAACTTTTTCAACCCACCGGTACCATCTCCCAAAAGACACCAGCCATGCCACAAGGTCATAAGCAGCCGCCAACTGGTGATACAGCATATCAAAAAAACAACCAAGCAATCGATTAATCACAAAAATCATCTTATCACGGCTTTTCATGAAAATGAACAATTAATCTAGTGCTGGACGTTTTTTAAACGTGGTGGTAAAATATGGGGCGTTGGTTTTGGGGGTTCGTCTAATGGCAGGACAGCAGACTCTGGATCTGTTTGTGGAGGTTCGAATCCTTCACCCCCAGCCTGTAATTATCCCGAACTTTGTTTCGGGATAATTTTTCTTGACAAGGTTAATAAATGAAGCTAAAATTCACTTTTGCGGATCCAGCCGATTGGCTGGTCCAATCACAATTAATAGAGCGATGGTAACCATCTTCCTGGTGAGAGGCGCTCGAAGGATAATATGAAATGGATAAAGTAGTACTGCACGCAACTCGTCGGACCGTTATTGGCAAACAGGTTGGCGCTCTCCGTCGCGAGGGAAAACTTCCTGCTGTCATGTATGGTCATCAATTCCCCCCCACACCCATCCTGCTGGATTTACACACAACAACAAAGGCATTGATGGGCATCAGTTCATCAACCATTATTACGATCGATCTTGAAGGCAAGGAACATGCAGCTTTGGTTCGGGAAAAGCAGCGCAATTACATCAAGGGCACGCTTCTCCATATTGATTTCCAGGTTGTTTCCTTAACTGAAAAGATTCGCGCAAAAGTTGCAATTGAATTTTCCGGAATTGCCCCTGCCATTAAAGATTTCAATGGTGTTCTGGTGACCGGCATTAATGAAATTGAAGTTGAAGCTCTTCCACAAGACCTGCCCGAAAAATTAGTATTGGATATCTCCAAACTGGCAAACATCGGGGATGGTATTTATGTCCGCGACCTGGTTGTTAGTGAAAAAGTGGAAATCCTTGAAGAACCCGAAGAAATGGTTGTCATTATCACGGGCGAGATGGGCGAAGAAGTTGCCGAAGAAGCAGCCGGTGCCGAAGAACCCGAAGTAATCGAACGCGGTAAGAAGGAAGAGGAAATTCCCGACTAATCGTCTTCCTGTTTCTGGGAAAACAAGAATGAACGGCAGAGTTCGTCTGCCGTTTTTCTTATTTTAATGCTTGAATGAGGTTGACAACAATTTGGGCGCTGATACCCCACAATAACTCACCATCGTATTCTTTAAAATAAATAACCAGTTGATCCGGATACCCCTGAATGGTCAGTTGCCGAACTTCCCGGTTGGATGGGTCCGATAACCAATTCAACGGAATAGTAAATACGCGGAGAACTTCATCATGACAAATATTCAATGATACTGGCCATGGAATTTTTCCAATGACTGGTGTAATCATATACTTGGTAATTGTATGCATACTCTTCATCCAACCCAAAACATACACATCAATGGGTTGGATGCCAATTTCCTCATAGGTTTCTCTTAAGGCTGTAGTTTCGGGTGTTAAGTCATTTTCCTCCGCAGCACCACCCGGAAAGGAAACCTGACCTTTATGATCGTGCAAGGTATCCGTCCGCCGAGTGAACAACAAATGCCATTCTTTTTCCCTCCAAACCAGTGGAACCAGAACAGCTGCTCGACGGAATCCGTTCTGGTTTTTATTCCAGGCATTATTCGCAGAATTACCAAATTTTTCAGTGATGCAGGCTTCGATGAGTAAATTGTTCATTCGCCGTTGGTACCCCCATTGTATTGATGATTCAAATCCAATTCTTCTGGTGTTTGTTGAGCGTCCACCAATCCGGCTTCATCCAACAATAATCTGGATGCCTCGGAATGATCAATGATAACAGGTCTTCCAAAAATCAGGTAACCGGTATGTGCCACCATCCGGTCTGTCGGTCGAAATCGTTGGGGTTCAGGTTTATAGTAGCGGAGCATAATTTCGCATACTTCCACAAATGCAAAGTCGTTTTTCCTGAGCGCAATTAATAGCCTTTCCACCTGGTTTGCGGTTGGAAGAATACTGCCAAAGAATCCTCCGGATTTAAGCGCACATCGAACTTGAGGAATGTAGTCCTCGGGGTTGGGTAAATCCAGAAACAATGCGTCCACACCGGTCTCATCGAATCCCGATTCAATACTTTGTAATTTTAATTCGACCCGATCCAAAAGTCCAAGCCTATCCAGGTTGCGGCGCGCCATGTTTTGCATATCCGGACGAACCTCGTAGGAAGTCACCCTCCCTTCCGAGCCAATAATATATGCAAACGCACAGGTCAATGCCCCTGAGCCAGTACCCGCTTCGACCACATGCTGACCGGGACCAATCCCCATGTTCACAAGAATAAATCCCAGTTCTTTTGGATAAATGATTTGTGTGTTCCTTGGAAGTTCCCTTAATACATCCCCAATGGGGGGCTGCAGAAGGAAAAACGGGCTCCCGTTATGGCTGAATACCTGGCTGCCCCAGGGCATACCGATTAACTCATCATGTCTCAAAATACCACGATGCGTATGAAATACCCCTCCCTTGACAAGTTTGAGTATAAAATGCTTGTGTCTTAACCCAACAAGTTCTGCCAGGTCTCCTTCACAAGCATGGGTACCATGCAGGTTCCAGGTCACGTATGCTCCTATTCTTCCATCAAATGTTTTCGGAAGAAATCCGTGATTGCATTATAACAACGAACCCTGTTTTCATATTTGAGCACATCGTGCCCTTCATTTTCAAACATGAGATAGTCAACTGTCTTTCCCTGCGCTCGGAGGTGTTCCACCAAATCCCGCGATTCCTGCTCAACCACCCTGGGATCGTTCTTGCCCTGAATAACCAATAGGGGGCACGCCAGTTGGTCAACATAAGTTTTGGGTGAACGCTCAACCAAAAATTCGCGGTCTTTGTCAACATCACCAAGGGCAATCCGATAATATGGCTTCCAAGTCTCAGGTATCCGTTGCAGGAAGGTCAACAAATCAAACGGACCAAACATATCCACTGCAGCTTTCCAAAGATTGGGGTGTCTGAACGCCTGAACAAGCGTCATATACCCGCCATATGATCTTCCCACAACACCAGCGCGATTGGTATCAACCCGGGGGTGATCTGCAAGAACCTTTAATGCGTGGACATGGTCCAATCGATCCTGTCCTCCCCAATCCCGGTCAACCTGTTTTGTATAATTCAAACCATATCCAGTACTGCCGCGCACATTCGGGACAAAAACGGCGAAACCATTCAATGTCAGGAACTGAATAATGGGCATCGAAAACCAGGCAAAATCCGGGCGCTCCTGGCTTTGGGGTCCACCGTGAATGTAATAAACCAGTGGCAATTTACCTGAATAACCCAGATCATCCGAAGGAAGATATAACCTTGCGGATACCCTTGTTCCATCATGCGAGATAAATGATGCATCTTCACCGGTGGAAAGTAAGTGGACAGGAATTCCCAGTACCTTTTCGTTCGTATGTCTTTCCAGCACACTTTTTCCAGTGCGTTTCAATGTGTAAATCTGGGTTGGTGCTACAGCATTTGAGAAACTAAACGAAAACTGGTCTGTGATCTTATCGTAGTCAGAGGAAAATAATACTCCATTGGCAAGTTCTGCCTCTCCAACAAGCACCTGGATGATCGAGAATTCCTTATGGATTGGATCCAGTTCAGCTTCATATAACCACGAACAACCATCGATGTTGAATTCCAATGAGAAGCGATTATCAATAAGGTGCTCCATGGAAACTAGTTCGCCAACACCTTGGTGAATCAGTCCTTTCATAGTCACAGGGATCAGTTGTCCCGGTTGATCCATGTTCAATAGAACTGGACTATAAGTATCCTCAAAAACTGAAGATGTCATCACCAGGGTATTAGTATCCTCCAGGAAATGGATATTACCGATGGAATTCAATGGCACAACCTGCCCCTCCTCGCGATCTTCCCACGGAATTCCATATAAAACCCGCTGAGGTTGATTTTCCTCTAATAAATAAAGGACACCATCCCCGACAGAATACCCTTCCACCAGGGCGATTTTTGTGTGGTCAGAATTATTGGCTGCCGGGTATTTTCCATAGGGACTGGAAGCAATTTCCTGCAGCGTTCTGGTTTGCAGGTTTGCTTTATATGTCCTGACAACCTCTTCTGTTCGTGACGCCGCTACCAAATAACAAATATTCAAATCTTGGTCGCAACCCATTAGAAAAACCTGGGTTTTTTCAAATGTTTCCTCAAATGCCGGCTCTGGGAATCCCCCATCCATTGGAATAAACATGGGTTGGTAATTTTCATCACCATCTCTGTCCAGCATAACAAGGATTTTTTGCAGCATGGGGAAAACATAAAAGGGTCTGCCGCCAACCAGGTGGGGATTTTGCATGGCAATATGAGGGGGAATCAGTGGTTCTGGAACGCTTCCTCCATGACGCATCGAATACAAACTCAGTTTTCCACTCAGATTGGATATGAAATAAATCCGCTCCCCCACAACCTGTGGAGATAAAAATAATCTGCTTGCCAGAAAGGATTCAATGCGATACATGATGTTCTCCTTATGCTTTTTTCTCAACCTGAACCAGGCTTAACCAATATCCCACACCCAGCACAAGCACGTCCCCTAATATTGCCATCCCCAGATTCAATCCACCGACTTTGGCAAAATCCCATCCAAGACTTTCACCGAGGAAATGCCCGATCCAAAACCCAAACCAACTTAATATGATGTACAAAATCAACCGCCCCAATTTTCCACCTTTCCAGAGGTGGAATAACGCCCCAATTAACGTAGCAATTACAGCACCAAATATATAACCCTGGATTGTCATAACACCTCCTCCGTTTGAGCCGATATGATCACCCCGCCACCAAGCACACGGTCTTCATCATATAAAACCGCCCGCTGACCCGGTGTAATATCCCGGACGGGTTGTTGGAACCTCACTTCCATTTTGCTTTTGTTAATCATATCAATTCTGCCTTGAATGATTGGTGATTTGTATCTGATTTTAACATCAGAAACAAATTGCGCGGCAGGAGCTTCCCCCAGAATCCAATGAAACTGATCCACGATCATCTTGTTGTGTCCCAACTCGGATCTTGTTCCGACAATGAGAGCATTATTGTCCTGATCTTTATCAATTACATATAAAGGCTCCCGATAAGCAATTCGGAGCCCTTTTCTCTGCCCAATTGTGTAATCCGCCAGCCCGGTGTGTTCTCCGATGATTTCCCCTTTTCTGGTGCGGATTTGTCCCTGTTGATTCGTTTGAGGGGCGAAATCACGCAAGAAATCCCGGTAATTTCTTCCTCCAGTAAAACACAAATCCTGACTGTCAGGTCGTTTTGCTGATGGTAATTTATGTTGTTGAGCGAAATTGCGCACAGCTTGTTTATCCATCCCGCCGAGGGGCAGCATGGTTTGGGCAAGCTGATCCTGGTTTAATGCAGATAAGACATAGGACTGATCCTTGCCGGGATCAATACCCTTCAGGATCTCATACATCCCATCTGATCGTTGCATGACTCTTGCATAATGACCCGTCGCCAAATACTGTCCACCCATATCAATAGCAGTCTGTAAAAGAAACCCCCACCGAATCCATTGATTACAGAGAATACATGGATTGGGTGTCAATCCAGATTGGTAATCAACAATAAATGTCTGAACGATTCTTTCATAAAATATTTCCTGGGCATCAATGACGTAAAACGGGATTCCCAGCTTTGCGCTGACCCTTCGGGCAACTGTGACCGCATCCGGTGAACAGCACCGGTTATCCTCGTCGAACCCTGGTGGGCTCCATAATCGCAGCATCGCGCCAATTACAGAATACCCCTGTTCCAGCAACAATGCAGCTGCTACAGAACTATCCACTCCCCCGCTCATCCCAACAACAACCCGAATGGACTCATTCCCCATCGTGTTAAACCCTAAAGTTCCTTCGAGCCCTGGATACCATTTCAGGAAGCACCTCCAGGAACTCCATAACATCTTTTTTGGTGGTATCTTTCCCCACGGTGACACGCAGCGAACCCAATGCCAATTCCCGCGGCAATCCTATTCCCAACAATATCTCGGATGGTTGCGGATTACCTGATTTGCATGCCGAACCGGATGAGCAACAATAACCAGCCGCGTCCAAAATTGCCACCAAGTGATTCCCATCAAGATTGTTGAACACAAAACTTGCATGATTTGGCAGTCTGTTCACCGGATGACCGGTTAGATAAGAACCCGGAATACCAGCGAGCACCTCCTGGATGATTAAATCTCTCAAACAACGAACATGATCGGACCGTTCCGCCCTTTCGACATCTGACAACCGAACTGCTTCCGCGAAACCAACAATTAGAGGGACATTTGAAGTTCCTGCCCGGTAGCCATTTTCCTGTTTTCCGCCAGTGAGAATGGGGATGGGGTTCCACCCCTTCCTCACATAGAGAGCGCCAACCCCTTTTGGACCATACAATTTATGCGCTCCAAGGGACAATAAATCCAGCTTGTCATTTTCCACATCAATATCAAGAAAAGCAGCAGCCTGAACTGCATCCGAGTGCAATGGTACGCCAAATTCCTGACAAATTCTGCCAATCTGATAAATGGGATTGATCGTCCCTATTTCATTATTACCATAAACAACCGAAACCAATGCGGTTGTTGAGCGGATCCTGGTTTTCAGGTCGTCCGGGTCAACCATTCCATGGGAATCAACTGGCAAAAATTCCAGCTCAAAACCTTCTTCTTCGGTAAGCCTTTTGGCTGTTTGTAAAACCGCCGGGTGTTCCACGGGACTGATCAGAATGTGGTTGGCATCTCGTAATTTTCGCTG
>ENA-UOWE01000671-UOWE01000671.1-activated-sludge-metagenome-genome-assembly--contig:-NODE-671-length-47341-cov-62.512287_pt1 | contig 47341 bp, 51 predicted proteins | sample MGYA00249841_ERZ761562 | MGnify/ENA primary metagenome ERZ761562 (study PRJEB28883, sample SAMN05720200) | activated sludge metagenome | isolation source: Anaerobic digester | place: Japan...
CCCAGCCGGCATCGTCGGCCTGGGCGTACAGGGCCGCGACCACGGTCTCCAGCTGGTGCTCTGGGAGTAGGGTTGGGCGCTTCACGTGGGCAGAACCTCGGGGTCGAGGAACTGCAGCCGTGCTTCGTCGTTGGCGGTCTCCAGGTCTGCGGCGTCCCGGATCCATTGCTCGAGGAGGCCTTCGGCTTGGGCGTCGTTGAAGGTGATGTGGCTCTGTGGGAGACGGTTGAGCACCTCGATCTCGTCTGCTCCGAGTTGGCGGCGCAGGCTCAGCAGTGCTGCCACGCGCCGGATGTCGGAGACGAAGTCCAGCGCGATGACTTTCTCCTTCCCTTCTCGTAGTCGCAGGCCGCGGCCCAGCTGCTGAACGAAGATTCGGCGGCTGTGGGTGACGCGGGCGAAGACGAGCACGTTGACGTCCGGGACGTCGACCCCTTCGTTGAGGATGTCGACCGCGACCAGGATCGGGATCCGCCCGGCCCGGAAGTCCAGCAGTCGTTGCTGCTGCTCGCGCTTGGGTAGGTCGTTGTGTAGGGCTGCTGCCTCCTGCCAGCCGGGTACCGTGCGCAGCTGGGATTGCATCCGTTCGCAGTGCTCGATGGTCTGGCAGAAGACGATTCCGCGTGGGGAGCGGGTGGTGTTCCAGGCGTCCTTGAGCGCGTCAATGATCGCGTCGTCGCGTTGGGGCAGGAACAGCCGGGAGTTGAGGTCTTTGATGCTGTACGAGTGTTCGCTGGCGTTTCGGACCGCATCCCAGTCGATGTTGTCGACGAAGAGCCGGTAGTCGACGGTGGTGAGGTAGCCGCGCTTCATCCCCTCCTCGATGCCCAGCTTGTAGCTGGCCCGCCCGAAGCGGTGCTCGATGTCGTAGGCGTCGCCGCGCCAGGGGGTGGCGGTCACACCGAACTGGAGGCTGTCGGTGAGGGCCCACAGGAGTTGGTCGAACTGTCCGTCCTCACCGACGTGATGGGTCTCATCGACCATCACCAACGCTGGGCGCCATCCGTTCAGCACTGCTGTGAGCGCGCTGTTCACGGTGGCGCAGGTGAGTCCCGCGAGGCTCTTGGGCTGATCGTCGCCGGTGAGGACCTGGGTGGGGACCCTTTTGGGCAGATGGCGCCATAGGGCTCGCTCGAGCTGGTTGACGAGCTCCTTCTGGTGGGCGACGACCAGCACGTCGTCGCTGGGATGCTGCCGCAGGTGCCGCCCGATGATCTCTCCACCGACGACGGTCTTGCCCAGTCCTGTTGCGAGGACCAACAAGGCGCGGCGGTGGGCTTGGAGGTCGGCGGCCAGGGCGGCGACCGCCTCGTCCTGGTAGTCGCGCAGCACGACGGGCGGGTGCTCCTTGGCGGCAGCGAGCAGGTCAGGTAGGTCGCCACCGCGCCAGAAGTCGATGTGGCGGCCCAGTCGCAGCAGATCTTGGGCGCGGGACTGGGCGGCGGCGGAGGGGTGGGTGTTGGTGACGACGACCGCTTTGTCGGCGTGGTAGTGATCTTGGGCCGTCGTGACCTCGTTGACGCCGTCGACGTCGATCGCGCCGGTCTTCTTCCACTTGGCTTGGAAGACCCAGAGTTTGCCATGTAGCTCGCCGAGAATGTCCCCGCCGTGATCACCACTGCCGTCGACGTTGGTGACGTTGCGGAAGCCGAGCTGGCCCAGGAGCCGCTCGACCTGGCGGGTGAAGCGGTGCGGTCCGCCGGCGCGAAGTGCGGTGGCGGTTAGGTATCCCGGAGAGCTCATCAGCTCTCCTCGTCCGACATCAGTTCCTGCTCGAGCAGGCGACAGGACAGGCGCCCGCGCTGCAGTTCATCGGGGTTCCTGCGCAGGGGTTGGTCGGCCAGGCTGGCGACGTCGCGGACCAGGTCGGCGATGCGCTCGGCTGACAGTCGCTTGGCGTCCAGGTCGCTCAGTGCCTCGTAGGTGGCCCGGAAGACCCGACCGTCCAGGAACGCCTCGGGGCGAGTGGCGATGAGCCGGGCCAGTGCTTGGCCCGGTGTGTAGTCGATCCACTTCCCGTCCGAGAACACGTCCTCCCATCGTGTTCGCCCTCCCTCGAGGGCGAAGCGCTGCTCGGTGGCGTTCTGGTCCTCAGGGGCGACCAGACTCCAGTACCCGCTGGAGCTGCCAGCGACGACCGGCTGCATGAGTTCTCGGATGCGGGTCAGCACGCGGCTGGCGGTCTGGGTGACACCGGTCAGCTTCTGATCTGGCAGGCAGGTGTCTTTGAGGGCGTAGAACATGCCGGTGAGGGACCGTGCGGTCTCCCCGGCTCGTGTGCGGTAGTACTCGGCCAGCTCGACGAGAATCAAGTCTCGAAGGTCGGTGGCGTACTCGCGGAAGACCGGATGCTCTGTGTCGACGAAGACGTCCACGGCCGCGCCGCGGCCGGGGGCTACGTAGACCGGGGCCCGTTCGCCGTCCTGGCGGGTGACCGGCACGCCGTGGACCAGCCAGCAGGTGACGTCCAGCGCTGCACCCATCCCTTTAAGGCCGTAGCGGCCGTCCATGTCGGGCATCCGGCGGCCGGCGGCGCGCCACTGGGCTCTCTTCTCATCCTCGGTGGGTGGGGCGGTCACCGGTGGTGGGCCCGGCGGTGCGTGCGGGTCCGGATCGGGCGCGGGATCAGGCAGCAGCCCCTTCTTGGTCAGGATGTCGGGGTCGGCTTCTTGCGGGGGTGGAGTGGGCGCGGGTGGGTTGTCGTGCAGTTCGACGGCGGTGTACCACATGTCGTCGGTTTGGAAGTCGGGGTCGCCCTTGCGGAACTGCTCGGCCCACTTGCGGGTCTTGTCGTGGATGGGGCCGTCGCCGTTGCCGGGGGTCAGGTACTTCTTGCCGGGGTCGTTGCGTCGGTAGCCGCTGACGAGTCGAGCCAGGGGCGAGGTGTTCGTGGGGTAACCGAGCTCGCGTGCTGCCTTGGGTAGGAGTGGACCTGCACCGCGCAGCAGTCGGGCGACCGTCTTCCAGTCCGGGGTGTCGTACTCGAAGGCGGTCTTCTGGTAGTTGACGCGTACGTGGTCGATGTGGATCTCGCCGACGATCCGACCGTGCCCGGCGGGGACCTCCATGGGGTACTCGATGACTCCACGCGAGGAGGGTTCGTTGGGGTCTGACCAGGTGAACAGCGACACGTCGCGCAGCAGGATCTTGCGTCCGTTGCGGATGAAGTCGATCCCGAAGTCGGTGCTGCTGATGTATCGCTGGATCCCGACCCAGCCCCAGATGCGGCGCCGTTGCACCGCGATGTTGGTGCTGTGGCAGCTCTCGCAGGCGCCTTCTTGGCTGCCGTCCTGCCAGGTTCCACAGTTGAGGCAGGCCGCGCGGTCGGGCAGCACCTCGTCGATCGGCAGGACGGCGTGGATCTGCTCGCGGTTGCGTACCACGAAGCGCTCTTCGTTCCAGATGCAGGCTCGCCGTGGTTTGACGGCCTCGTTGTCGACGACGATCCGAAAATCCTTGGTGTCCAGCAGGTAGGAGTAGACGTCCCCGAGGATGTTCTTGATCGATACCTGACGGCGGCTGAGGGTTTCGTGGTGTTCGGGTTTGAGGTCGCGGATGACGACCTTTGTCCCGTGCTCGCCGAGCTGCTTGACCTCGGTGGTGACCGGGAGGACGAAGTCGTTGCCGGCTGCGACCTTGCGTAGGTCGATGGTGACGACTTGCCAGACGGGGTCCTCTTCGCGCGCGGTCCTGACGATGGCGACGTGGCCAAGGCGGGCGGTTGCGATGTTGAATCCGACTCCGAACAGCCCGAGGCTTCCGTAGCGGTCGTTGCTGGTCCATCCCGCTCGCAGCGCGTCGCGCAGCTGCTCGAGAGTCATCCCGGTGCCGTTGTCCTCAATCCAGACCTCTGCGTCGCGGGGGCTGCTGTTGCGCGCGGGCAGGCTGACCCACACCGTCGGTTCGTTGTCGGCGTGGCGTTCTGGGTGGCGCAGGAACTCGTCGAAGGCGTTGTCGATGAGCTCGGCGATGCACTGCCACGGTTGGAACTCGATGTCCCCCAACACGCTGAGCAGTCGCGGGTGCGGGGGAACGTCGATGCTCGCCGGCACGGTGCCGCTCTGCGCAGTCATGCCCTTATGTTCCCATCGGGATCCGACGGTGTCCTGCCACAACCAGGTCACGTAGGTGGCTAGCGCTGTGGTCCTTCGGGTGATGCCGGGCCGGGGGTGAGCGAGTGGCGTGGGCTGGTTCTCGGCAAGGGGTTCCCTCCCGGGCGCGGAGGGCTCGGGGCGAGGCTGGTGTTCTGCGCGTTGTTGCTCATCTGCTCGAGGGTGAGCAGCTCGCTGCTAGGGCCGAGCCGATCTTGGGGGTAGCGGGCCAGGACGAACTCGGTGAACAGGGGTACGGCCATGGCGACGTGGCCGTAGCGGGGTGGGTAGATGTCGCCTTCCTTGATCAGCTGGTCGCGAAGCCAGCTCAGGTCGGTGCTCGTGCGGTTGAGGGTGCGGGCGAGGTCAGCCATGCCGGCCCGACCGCCGTGCAGGGCCAGGGCCGCGAGAAACTCGGCTTGCCGGTCGGTCAGTCGTTCCCAGCGGGGGCCGAAGGTGCGCCGGTCGAGTTGGTCGACCAGGCCCGGCAGGGTGGCTTCCACGTCCGCCAGGGTGATGGCGTCGGGGCCTTTGGCTGCGCGCCAAACCGCGTCTGCGACCAGTTGCAGATGCGCGGGGTAGCCGTTGGTGACGGTGAGGACACGATCAAGGGCCGCCACCTCCCACGCGACGTGCTCTGCGCGCGCGGGCTCAACGAGCGCGTACCGGGCGTCGTTCGGTGGCAGGGTCAGCGGTACGTCAACGACCTCAAAGAGCCGGTCGGGGTGGGTTACTCCCGCCGCGTTGAGCACGGATGTGGTGAAGGGCAGGCCGGAGGCAGCGAAGGTGACGTTGGCGCCTGAGTGGTCGACGTTGAGTCTGTGCAACGTGGCGGCGAGCAGGGCGAGGTCTGGGTGGGCGGCGACCTGCAGCTCGTCGACGGTAATCAGGAGCCCACCGCTGGAGTGGTCCTTGGCGACCTCGGCGGCCAGGCGGGCGAGGGCCCCGGCCAAAGATCCGGCGTCCGGGCGCGCTGGTGCAATGGAGGTGTCGCGCAGGCTCACGCCAGCACCGATGCCCGCGAGGCCGATATTGAAGCCGGCGAGCCGCTCGAAGGAGGCACGTGCCCGACGCCACGGCCCGGCCTCCTCAGCGGTCAGACGCCGTGCGTGCTGCATGAGGGACTCGATGAGTCCGGCCTCCCCCCGGACCGCCTGGAGGTCGACCACCACCGTTCCCTGGGCCTGGGCCTTCCGGGCGTAGGCGGTCAGCAGTGCGGTCTTACCCACCCCTCGGGGGCCGACCAGGATGGTGTCCCTGGCGGCGACCCTCCCCCGGGCTGCTGCGTCGTTCAGCATCAGGCTCCAGTCCCGAAGCTGGTCGTCTCGGCCGGCCAGGACTGGGGGCTGGTGTCCTGCGCCCGGGGTGTAGATCCTTGGCTTCACACCACTCCCGCCCTCTCCTTGTTCTTCTCTATAACTCGCCTCAGTTATAGAGAACGTTAGTGGGTGGCTCCGACACGCCAGAACTCGTATATGTGGTGGTCGGCCCATTGGCTGTAGTCGTAGTTGCCGACCTTGGCTCCGCCGGCTTCGACGGTCAGGTGCGTGGCGGGGTCGTAGACGATCATGACGTGGCCGATCTGGTTGGGGCCGAGGTAGCTGTCGACGAACAGCAGGTCCCCTGGTCGTTCTTGGCCTGCGGGGACGCGGAATCCGTTGCCGGCGGCGAGCCAGTTGCGTTGGGCGGAGGCGGTGCGGGGGATGCTGATCCCGATCTGGGCGTAGGCGGCCTGGGTGAAGCTGGAGCAGTCCCAGGCGTCCGGTCCGTTGGCGCCGAAGACGTAGGGGTCGCCGATGTGGGTCTGCGCCCAGGTGAGCAGGGCGGTGATCGCGGCGTTGTCGATGGGGGGCAGGTTGGGGTTGCCGATCCCGCCGGGTCCGCAGTCGCTGGGGTCTCCGGGCACGGTGCCGCCGCCGTAGGCGGCGGCGTAGTAGAGGACGTCGTTGACGTACCAGTCGGCGTGGTTGTAGGCGAAGATCGCGCGTCGCACGCCGTCTGGGCCGGCGGTGACTCCCGAGGCGGTCAGGTAGTTCGCCGCGCTCATTGCCGAGTCGGCGTCGTTGGTGATGTCGGCGCGGCCGTCGCCGTCCCCGTCGACGCCGTACAGCGCCCAGGTCGCGGGCATGAACTGCATGAGGCCTCGGGCGCCAGCTGAGCTGGTGGCGGTGGTGCGTCCGTGTGCGGTCTCTTCCATGCCGATCCCGGCCAGCAGGGTCCAGGGCAGGTGGTATCGGTCGGCGGCGGCTAGGTAGAGGGTCTTGATGCCGGCGGGGATGGGCTGGGGCGGGTTGGACAGTGAGTTCAGGCGCGGGGTGCCAGGTGGGGGCAGTGTGAAGCCGATGCCGCCTTGCTGGCCGCCAGGGTCGCTTGGCCCGGTGCCGGGTGGGCTCGATGGGGCGACCGCTTGGCCGTTGAGGGGGGCGCCGTGGGCGAGCATGAACGGGATGGGGTCGATCGGGGTGCCGTCTTGGCGGACCTCGAAGTGCAGGTGGTTTCCGGTGCTCGTGCCGGTCGTGCCTTCGACCCCGAGCTGTTGTCCCATCCACACGGGCGCCCCGGGCGTGATGTCGGCGCTGATCGAGGCGAGGTGGGCGTAGTAGGTGCTGACTCCTGCCCCGTGGTCGAGGACGACGAGGTTGCCGTATCCGCCCGCTGGGCCGGCCGAGGTGATCGTTCCGCGGGCGGCAGCGACCACGGGCCCGGGGTCGGGCAGGGAGGACATGTCCTGCCCGGTGTGTTGGCGCCACTGGTGGTAGATCGGGTGGAACTCCAACCCGAACCCTCGCGGGCTGACTGCGTAGGCCTGCTGGAACGGGGGCCGCCACGCTCCGGTGGGAGGCAGTCCCGCGGTGGTGCACTGCACCGCTTGGGCGACCGCTGGGGCGCTGGAGACGACGAAGGCCGCTGTCATCAGCGGTAGGGCGATGAGCATCGCCAGGAAGGCGGTGGCTGCGGCGGTGAGCTTCTTCACGGGCGTGCCTAGATGGCGCCCTCGAGGGCTTCGTTGGTCCAGGTGAGGTGTTCTTCGACGGGGTGCAGTCGGGTCTCCACCTTGAAGCTGCGTTCACCGACGAGCCAGAGGGCGCGGCCTTTGCGTTGCATCGCCCAGTCGGTCATCACCTCGGTGGCTTGGCGCCCCAGGCCGAGCATGGCGTCGAGTTCGCCGGCGACTGCGGGCTTCTGGCCGTGCAGGATCTTGATGTCGGCCAGGTGCATGAGGTCTCGGGCGATGTTGGCGGCTTGGGAGCCTTGGTCTCCGACGGTGAGCATGTCGGAGGGCTTGTGCGCGTTGGCCCATTGGATGTCCCCGCCGCGGCCGGCGACGCCGCGGGACAGGCGCAGGTCCTCGTCGAGGCTTTTGACGGCTTCGACCCCGAGGCGCATCGCCTTCCACATCTCGTCGCGCACGACGATGCGCATGTCCCCTGGTGCGGCGATCTCGCGCATGCCCCGGCCCCAGCTGTTCAGGCAGACCAGGGCGATGCCGATCGCCTCGTCTCCGAGGGGGTTGAGCCGGGACAGCGACAGCGACTGGATGGGGGCGTTCCAGTCGACGGCGATGTTGGTGTGGTCGTCGAACAGGCCGGCCAGGGCACCGGAGACGAGCTGGCCGAGGGCGTCGCGCAGCAACCGAGTCTCGTTGAAGAAGTGCTGGCGGTCCCTGAACCGGCACTGCTCGATCAAGGAGTCGGTGGGCTGGTCGAGGTGGTGCCACAGCTGCGGGATGGTGGTCTCGACCAGGGTCGAGTTTCCGGCGGTGTACCCGGTCAGGTCGCGCAGGGCGGCCTTGATGACGGTCTCCTCCGAGGGCCCGAAGGGGACACGTTCGGCGCCGATGCGCTGGCTGCCGATCAGGGCCCGCATGAGGGTCAGCCAGCGGCTGAACACGATGGCGGCGCGGTTGCGTGCTTCCTGGGCCGACAGCTGGGCCCAGCCTTCGGCGAGCGGGCCCAGGCCGAGGGGGTTGATCCGGGCGGGCCTTCCTGGGCCTAGGACGAAGGGCTCGACGCCGAGGAAGTGGCACAGCCGCTCGTACTCGTCCTTGGGGTCTCCCAGGATGAGGATGCGATAGCCGAAGTCGACCATCCGAAGGCAGAACGCCTTTGTGGTTCCGGACTTGCCGGTGCCGGGTTTGCCGAAGCACATCACGTTGGCGTTGGTGACGGGGATGTCGTCGCGCAGGACCAGCCCGATGGGGTCGAAGTGGAACGCCGAGCCGGAGAGCACGTCGATGCCCATCTGGGCGCCGGTCGGTGGCAGCCCAGGACCGGCGATGAACGGCCAGAAGACGGGCGCCTGGTCCGAGGTCATCCGGTAGGGGACGACCGGCGCGGAGGCCGGCATCCATCCCCGCCCGGTCTTGCGTGGGCCTCGCTGCGCGGCGTGCCGGAACAGCCGTGCCTCTTTCGCGGCCGGCTCGTGAGGCGCGGCGGTGGGCAGGTCGTGGCCGAAGTCAGCCAGCAGCTGGCTCATGTCCCGCCCGGAGCGGTGGGTTCGGCGCATGGATGTCATGCCTCCTCAAGCGCGGGTCGGGCGTGGGCGGGTCACGCCTCGCCCTTGCGGGTCAGGCTGACCCCCAGGGGGACCACGGAGGCAGCGAAGGCGAGGTCTTGGGCCAGGTCCAGGCGCAGGGGGGCGAAGCCGGCACGCCGGATGGAGGCGTCCAGTCGGCGTCCGTACTCGGCGATCCGGACGGTCTTGGGAGCGGTGACGGTGCACACCGCGTACGGGCGGGTCAGCGCCGACCCGCGGGCGAGTTTGGCCTCGAGGCTGCGGACCTGGTTGGCCTCGTCCTTGGCCTTGGTGGTCTGCTTCATCTTGGCCTTCTCACGCAGTGCCTGACCCATGTCTGCGGTCCATTCGCTCGAGGCGGACGCCCGGGTGGCCTTCGCGTGGGACAGGATGGGGAAGGCGACCAGATAGCTGCGGCGTTCGCCGCTGGTGGTGGGTGCCAGGATGGGGGCCAGGGCGCCCAGGACGGCGCCTTTGACGGGCAGCTTGAGGGTGGCGCTGATGGAGTTCCAGGCGTCGTGGCTGTAGTGGCGGGCCACCGCGTCTGAGCCGGAGGGGCCGGCCATCGCCCAGGGGACGTCGGCGTTGACGTGGGGGTCGCGGGTGCGGGCGGCCAGGGCGTCGATGATGCCGGCGCGGTCTCCTGGGGCGAATCCGGTGCGGCAGGCCATGGCCAGCTCGGGGCTGGTCAGCCAGGAGACGCTGGTGCACCCCATGCCGCCCTTGAGCTGGGCTTCGATCTCGGCCATCTGTGAGTAGAGGACCTGGGCACGGCCGTCGATGCCTCGACCTGCTTCCTTGGCGGCCTTGCCCAGCCGGGACTCGGGCACGACCAGGGTGATGAAGGCCTCGGTGCGCACCGAGGCTCCGGTGAGGACCTGCTGCAGCTCGTCGTTGATGACTCGCACCTGAGCGGGCCCGTCGGGCCGGCGGTGTCGGGCGATCCACTGGTCGCGTTCGGCTCCGTCCTCGGGGACGGTGCGTACGAGGAAGAGGATCTCGTCGACGAGCTCGCCGCGGCTTGCCTGGTCGAGCAGGTCGGCCAGGCCGCGGCCCATCCGTGCCCGGTCCTCGGCGTCGCGCATGCCGGTGCCCGGGTGGACGATGGCGGCGGTCACCGCCCAGGTCCGGGTGGAGTGGTTTTGGATGATCGCCACCCGGGCGGCGGCAAGCCCGGTGGGGGGGCCTTCGTGGATCTCGACTCCGGCCAGGACGCCGGGCAGGTCGACCTCGGCCAGGTCTGCGGTCGCGCCCTGGGCGGCGCGGGCCCGGAACTGGGTCCACCGAGCCAGGCCACCGATCGCGAAGGCGGTCGATGCGACGATCCACCCGATGGCGGAGCGGCCTCGCACCAGGCCGAGGGTCAGCCCGGTGACGGCCAGGCAGATCAGCAGAAACATCGCCGCGGAGCTCCAGGCCTGCTCCTTGAGGGACCAAAACACCGGCAGGCTCGAGGCGGCGACGATCGCACCCTGCCATCCGGTCAGACCGAACGGGAGCCACCCGAGGCGAGCCTTGGCGTAGTCGCTGTAGACCTGGGACATGGTGTGTGTACCTCTCGTCTAGACGGGAACGACGGGAACGGACGCGGCGGCCCCTCCCCCACCGGCGGCCGCTCCCCCACCTGCGGCCGCGCCGGTGGAGGGGCTGGCGGCTGCTGGGCCCGAGGGGCCCGCCGCCGCTGGCATGCCAGTGGTCATCGGTGTGGGTGGTGTGATGCTCGGCGCGGCGACGTCGGCGTCGGGTCCGGCACCGTTGATCTCGGGGTTGTCCTGGTCGTTGTTGCTCGGGCCGGCGTTGTTGCGGCCTCGACCCCGGCCGGAGGAGAAGTCTGGGATGTAGGTGTTGTGCCCGACGCCCATCTGGTTGGTCAGGTCGGCGCCGAGCGTGGCCGCTCGGGCGCCTGCCCCAGCGGCGATCCCCAGCCCGGCGGCGGCGACCTGGCCCGCAGCACCGAGGGCGCCCATGAAGCCGCCGGCAGTGGAGGCGAAGCGCTGGTTGGTGGCGGCCTCGGTGGAGGCCTCTCCTTGGGATCGTCCGTTGGCGTCGCTGCTCGAGGCGGCGGCGGAGGTCTCGCCTGCCGGGTCGCCGCGCAGCAGCCCTTGCAGACCGCCTTGTGCTGCCAGGCCGGCTCGCATGGCCGCGCCGGACGATGTTCCGGGGTCGACGAAGGCGAGCAACTTGAACAGGGCCAGCGGGGCGAAGCAGCCAACCAGGATGAGCATGACGCCGGGCACGGCGGTGCCGATCGCCTTCTGGAGGGTGTCGGTGGCGCTGAGGGCGACGTGCGAGGTGATCTGCACGCCTAGGCCGAGCATCAGCATCATGATGACCGGGGTGAAGGCGGCGGCGTGGAACCAGCGGAATGCCTTCCAGAACCAGGACCGTCCACCTTCCCAGACCAGGCCGGCGGCGGCGATCGGGTTGGTGGCCGCCAGGACGAGCAGGGCGGCGCCCCGGGTGAGCATGACGAGCAGGTGCCCGAAGGCGGCGAAGATGAGGAAGAAGCCCATGACGCCCAGGACGGTGGCGATGGTGCCGTCGGTGATGTCGGCGGTCGAGAACCCGGTCCAGGGTTGCCAGGCGTCCATCGCGTTGACGTGCAGCAGAGCCTCCATCAGGGCGCGGGTCAGGCCTCCGGCGGCGGCCACGACCGCGACGCAGTAGACGACACCGGCCACCCAGACCATGACGAACTGTGCGGAGCCAATGAGCACACGCGCCAGCGACTGACCGTCGCGACGGAAGGCAGCGATCCCCAGCTGGATCATCAGCAGGGTCAGGATGATCGAGCCGGCGATCCAGAAGGTGTAGGGGTAAATCCCGCGCATCGGGCCGTTCTCGGACAGGTCCGGGGTGAGGAAGTCGTCCTCGATGCCCAGCACGAGCTTCAGCAACCACAGGCCGGCGTTCCAGATCCCGAGCATGGCGGCGGTCCACCCGTCGGCGACGATCTTGCCCGCCGCGTTCCCGAGGTAGGTGAAGGGGTTGAGGTAGTCCCACCAGTTCATCGGCTTCTCTTCTCGTTCACTGGTCGACACCCACGGTCACGGTCTTCCAACCGGCCTGGACGGCCAGGTCGGTGCCGGGCCAGGTGGAGGGGGCCCGAGCTGGTTCCGTTCCTGGCCCGAGCAGCCACCGGCCGCCTTCTTGGGGGGTCCACTGCATGCGTTCGCAGTGCCCGTAGGCGATGCGTGCCTGGGTGGCCAGGCGGGCCTTGATGTCGAGCAGGACGCAGGCCAGGACCCACTCGTCGCCGTCGACGCCTTTGATTTGGGCGGCCACGGGTGTGGCCACGACCGCCCCGCGGATGGTGTCGGCGTACTGCCCGGCGCCGCTGGACAGGAAGGCCGCGACGTTGCCGGTCAGCTCCCAGGACTCGGCCGACCCCGCACCTGGTGTGGCCCAGCCGTCGTGGACCTGATGGGCCCGCTCGATCGACATGTTCTGCAGGACGGTGGTCTCGATCGCCGCCAACTGGGCCACGGCGCCCTCAGGGGTCTGCGGGAACCCGGTGGCCACACCGGCCGGTCCGACCCGGACCACAGTAGGGAGAGTCATCGTCGGGATCTGCCGGGTGGAGGGGGTTCCTGATCGGCCGGCCTCCGGGGGGACGGCCAGCATGGGTGCGGCGGCGATGGCGTCGCGTCGGACCGAGCCTGGGGGTAGGGCTTGCGCGACCGCAGCCGCGTCGTCGGCCCCAGGCCGGTTTGTGGTGGAGCCGACCGCGCTGTAGACGGCGTAGCCGAGACCACCGAGCAGCAGCGCGGCCGCCGTCGCGACCGTGACCAGGGTGCGCACCAGTCGGCGGCGCCCCCACGGGTCGAGGGTGGCGGCTGCGGTAGCCATCAGACGCAGCCGGAGCCGGTGAGCCCAGAGAGCATGCCCGGAACAACCATGTAGGCGACGGCCGCCACGAACACCACGGCGACGCCGACGACGCCGGCCTTGCTGGCGTGCGGCATGGCGAACACGCGCCCGCCGACCACGGCCCCGATGGACACGACGACGCCCACGAGCATCAGGGCGAGGACACCCCACAGCACGTATCCGGTGAGGGTGTTGGCGTAGGTCTGCGCGCCGGGCGGGGCGATCGGGCACACGGCGGTGATGCGGGAGGCGAGGGTGGTCGTCATGATTGCTGTCCCTTCTGGTGGTGGTTCCTGACAGCGGTGTGCTGCAGGAGGGTCTCCGCTGCCTGGAGCAGGGAAGTGGGCAGGGGGCTGGAACTGACGCCCCGGATGGCCAAGGACTTGTCGGTGGGGATGTTCACCAGGCGCTGGTCGGCGAGGGCAGCCGCTGTGAGCGGTCCGATGGATCCGGTCAGCTGCGCCGGCCAGCGGCGGGCAGGTGCTCCGCTCATGGCGATCACCGGCTGGTCGGCGGGCAGCAGCGACAGGGCGATCTCCAGGCGCCGCAGCCCCGGGACGGTCGGGCTCGTCACCAGGACGGGCGTGGGCGCGGCGAGCAGCTGTTGGCGGATCCAGCCCTCGCAGGCCATCACCTGACCGACCTCCCACGCCACATCCAGGACACTGAGGGACACCTGCTGGGCCAGCTCCCCAGGAAGCGGCGTTTCGCTGGGGTCGAGCAGGACCTCGCTGACTCGGGCGAGCCAGACCCGGTCGCGTCGACCGAGCGTCCAGCGTTCGTCCCGGCCGAGCTCGGCTGTGGCGGCCGCCGCCAGACCGCTGGCGGTCGCCGTGCCGCATTCGATGAGGCGCGTCGCTTCGGCCACGGTGGCGATCGCGAGGGCCAGGGTGGTGGCTCCGGCCTGACCGATACACCCCACGACGGGCAGGACCGGCTCGGCCGGATCCCAGCGCGGCGCACAGCCCCCGTCGGCATGGTGGTTGGGGCGAGGGGGCGCGGTGGGTCGCGCGCGGAACTGTCCCTGTTGAAGGGCGTGCCAGGCTCGGCGTAGCTCATCCACGCCGACCGGGCGGGTGACGGTGCCCTGGCTCATGCCGGGTCCCCGCCCAGGTCGCGGCGGCGCAACTGCAAGACCGCGCGGAGCTGGTCGGCCGGAAGATGCGCCAGGGTCGTCTTGGCCTGCCGGGCTCGTTGCAGCCGCTGCAGGCAGCCCTCGAGGTCAGCGACGGCGGCGTCCTCGTCGTGGGCCTCGCGCACCAGTCGCTCCAGGTCGTTGTCGGTCACGGTCATCACCTCGGTCTCCATATGCAGAGCAGCTGGCCTTGGCGGATCACGCTGAGGCGGGAATCTCGGCAGCGGCGACGACCTCGGCCAGCGCGCTGAGCGCGGCGGTCGCGCGGCGGCGGATGGTGATCGGTGAGACCCCGAGGAGGCCGGCGACGGTGGTTGCGACGGTGTGGGAGCACAGGCCGCTGCGCCCGCGGCCGTTGTGGCTCACTCCCGCGCGGTCCGCGACCTCGGCGAGGGTGAGCAGCAGGTCGCGGTCGGTCTCGTCGATCACGCTGCGCTCCAGCGCCCACGACAGGACGGCCGCCAGCTCGGCCGCAGACCTCGACTGCGGCTCCTGACGGGACTCCATCACTGCCCAGACGGGCGAGTCGGGTTCGCACTGCAGGGAGCGGGCCCAGGTCGGGTCTGCCTCCCGGGCGCTTTGCCCAACGCCGAGCTCGCGAAGCACTCCCCGGCGGGTGTTCATCACGATGTTCGCCGCGACCTTGCGTTGCCGCTGCCACGGGAAGGACCTGATCTCCAGCCACAGCTGCGCGGCCACGACCTCGTCGATACGACTGGTTAGGGACCGCAGCCGGTGGGCCATGAGGCATGCCCCGGGCAGCAGCAGCCAGGCCAGCGCGCCGGCGGCGACAACGTCGTCACCGGCGGTGGGGCTTGCCAGTTCGGCCAGGCGGTGCAGGATGGTGTCGCCCGTCTCAGGGTCCGCCGCCCGGAGCCAGGGGGCCAGGTCGAGCAGGTCGTCGACGACGTCGAGGCATGGGTTGTGGGCACACCAGGTCGGCCACATCGCTCGCGCCTGACCGAGCAGGTCGCCTTCTGGGTCGGCCAGGCCGAGTTGGGTTGCAACGCTCATCACGAGGTCCTTTCGCCGCTGTGACACGGCCGGAAAGGTCTCGCTCGTGCATCCCCGCACCCGTCCCCCGCAGACGCGTCCCTCCCTCGTCCCCTCCCCCGTCGTCGGGGTCGGCCAGCACCACACCCCGGAACCACTCCGCGCGTTCTCGCAGGTCAGGGCACGTCCCCCGCTTCTAGAGCCAGGGGTGGCGAACGTCCCCCCACTCGATGGTGCGAGGCGAGCTGCGGACAACTTCGTCGACGTCTCCCTTCGTCCCCGGGGTTTTGGCGTCGATTGGTCGACCTTGTTGGCGGCGAATCGCTGGATAGGCTTTGCGCTATGAGTTGGCTCCACGCGAGGTTGGCGTCAGTCTCCGCCGTCGTCGTAGCGCTCCTTTTCAGCAGCGGATGCACGGGCGTCGCGCCGCCGGGTACCTCTCAGCCGACCCCAACGGAGGGCACCCGATTCGGTCGGGCAGCGATAACTGCACCTGCTGCTTGGGCTGGCCACCTCACGGTCCAGGCAGCTCCCGTTACGGAACCCATAGTCGACGACGCCCAAGCATGGCTTGCTAAGGGCGTAATGGTCGGGACTCCCTTCGAGGTCACCGCCGACCAGCCTCTCCCTCCCGAGGGAGTTGTCATTGCCCGTCGCTACCCGGCCCCTCTGGATGCCGGGATGTCCGCGACAGTCGCGTTCTTCAACGAAACGGCGCAGGCATGGCAGGCGGTGCCTTCGGACCTCAGCCCGGACCGGACCATGGTCGTTGCCCGTGTCAACCACTTATCGATTTGGACCGACTTCGTGTCCGGGTCTAAGGAAGCGCTAGCCGAGTTCAAGGAGCAGGCCGGCGGTGCGATCAAAGCTGGGGCGGAGTTCACGAAGGATACCTTCGAAGCGGTGAAGAACTGGTCAGGCGAGAGGCTCGCCCAGGCCGCCGACTGGATGTTCTATGCCGTGGGGAAGGTGTTCGACGTCCGCGTCGAGGGCCCATCGTGCGACCCCGGCGCCCCGGCGTGGGTCGACACCGTCGTCCACATTGCCGACGACCGAAACAACAGCGTCCGCTTCTGTAGTGGGCACGACAGCAAGCAGCCCGACCTGCTTGTGGTGAAGGCGAGGGTGAACCGTGGGTTCGCCTTCACTGCGACCATTAGCCCCAGGCTCGCGTGGAGGTACAACTCCACAGACGCGAAGGGATTATGGGACCAAGTGATTCCTTGGCTATCACCCGACCAGGCGATGAAGGACGCCGTGTTCGAAGCGGCGGGTGGCGACCCTCGACTCCTGGTGGGCGCCGGCGAGGAACTCGGCCTCGGCGTGACCGAGGCGGAGGTTCGCAAACTCCGCGCCAACGAAGTCCTCGTCCTCAACCCCCCGACCCCGCTGGTGTTCCTGTCCTCTCTGCTCGCTCAATTGTTGATGCAGGACGGCATGCTGAAAGACGAGTCAAGCCTCACGGCTACCATCACTCTCGCCGCTTGCGCGGTAGACGTGAAGAAGGCCAAGGCGAGCGATGTTCTCTCCATCGCGAAGGCCACGCTGACATGCCTCCAGTCTCGATCCGACGACATAGCTCGCCTCACTGCACAGGCCATGGGAAAAGCGGGCCGGTCACCGAAGGCGTCCGGAGCTGCCGCTGGCCTGATAGCTCGCGTTTCAATCTACCTGGCCCTCATCGGTCCAGTCTTCAGCTCCATGAACTACGCGGCCGAGAAGGCGACCTCGAAGGATTCACGTAGCGTCAGCGTGTTCAGCAAGACCCGCAAGAGAACTGAGGTCATAGACCTGAACATCCTCGACGGCACCGGCAACCTCAAGCCGGGATATGCACTTGACGACCAAAGCAATAGCGAGCCCATCGACTGCAGCTACGACGAAGGTTCACCCGTTGCCCGTAGTGGTGGCACCCACTCATGCGGAACAGTAGCTGATAACACGTTTGCCTGCTGGGCGGTTCCGGACCGCTCAGGCGACGTGTACTGCCTGTTCAACCCATGGGACAAGGGAGTGGTGCGACGTTCCACAACTGGGCTCGCCGACACGTCAGCGCCCGCTGCTCCTGCCCCTTTCGCCGTGGAACTGGACGACGGCACCCGGTGGTTCTACCGCGTCGGCGGCGCTTGGGACGCCGTGCCAGAGGGCTTCTACGCGACGTATGGGCCGGTCGGCGAGTACAACAACAAGGTGCTCGTTGGGCGAGGAGACACGCACGACTTCTCGATCCAGGACGGAGTGTGGACCGTCCTGCAAGCACAAACTGGGAGCGTCCCCGAGGGGCTGCCCCCACCCGTTCCGAGGGTCGTCTCGAAGGTCTGGTTCATCACAGCGCGCTGAGCCAGCTCACGGGCCCAGGTTTACGTGGTGCCCGCTGACTCTGCGCAACGCGCGCATGTCAACTGGCTCTGGTGTCGGTCCAGCCTTGACGGCGGCGGAGGATTTCCTCGGTGCGGGCTGGGAGTTCGGGGGGTGCGTTGTCGTCGTCGGTGCGGTTGCAGATGTCGTCGCGGATGATCCGCTGGGCCTCGGCGTAGTGGCCTTCGGCGGCGGCGACGGCCGCGAGGTCGAGGCGGGGGATCTCCTCGTAGGGTGCGGCGAGGGCTGCGGTCTCGGCGGCCATCCGGGCGAGGCGGAGGTCTCCGGCGGCGAGGGCGTGGGTGGTGACGACGTGGGCGACGTCGACTATGGCGACGGTGAGGTGCTCGTCGATGCGGTCGCCCTCGAGCAGCCACGCCCATCCGCCGCCTTGTTCGCGTTCGACGGGGTAGTCGAAGGGGCGGCCTTGGACCAGACTCAGGGCCGCGCGGAGGTCGGCGATGCCCTCGTGGCCCCCTCGTGCTTCGCCACGGACGCGGAGCCTGCGGAACAGGTCGGCGTCGATGAGCAGGTCGAGGACTTGGTAGACGGGGACGTCTCGGATCGCGGCGGCGGGGGCCAGGCGCGCGTCGGGCAGGTGGTAGTCGTGGGTGCGGGGGTTGGTGCCCAGCCACTGCCGGATGGTCAGGACGTAGTCGCGGGCCTTGGCCTTGGTGATCCCGAAGGTGTCGGCGACCTCATCGGTGGTGGCTCCGAGGCGGCGCAGGGCGATGAAGGCAAGCATCTCGGTCATGTAGGGCTTGCGTTTGGTCAGCGGCTTGCCCCGGGTGGTGGCTCGCACGGGACCGAGCAGGACCAGTTTGGGAAGGGCCGAGTCGTCGCGGCGCCACATGGCCAGGTCGTCATCGAGCGTGGGGTCGGCGGCTTCGACATCCTCGCGGACGTCGTGGCTGACGCGGGGGGCCAGGGCCTGCAGGTCCTCGGCGGTCGTGGCGGCGGCCTGCAGGTAGGTCTCGTCGCTCTCGTCGAGGAGGGTGACCGTGGCGGGGTCCTCGGCGTGGTCGTGGCGCGCGAGGGTATGGTCTGCTCGCAGCGCGCCGGCCTCGTCGGTGTAGGCGCGCCATCCTTGCGTGGCGGCCTCGTCGACGGGGACGGGGATGTGGGTGATGGTGTCGCCGTGGGCGAGCAGTGAGGCGCAGCCGAGGGCTTCGTCGCTGGTGAGTCCGACAGCGACGAGGTCAAGGCCAGCCTCGGGCAGGGTGATGCGTCCCTGGTCGGTGAGGTGCAGGACCACTCCGTCGACGCTGGGCCGTGGGCCGGCGACGACGACCGAGGTTGCGGTTCGCCCGGTTTGGGCTTGCACGAGGTCGATGAGGTGGTCCAGGGCAGGGTTGGGGTTGGCGGCGTCGGCAAGCAGGAGGCGGGCCGGCCAGGCGTCGGAGCCGACCTGGTGGGAGCGTGCGGTGGTGACGTCGGTGTCGGCGTCATCGACTCGGTCAACGGTGGCGACAGCGTCGGCGAGGAACTCCGCGATGGGATCGCCGTCGGTTCCCGCCGGGTCGTAGACGTGGATGCGGTCTGGGTTGAGTGAGCCGAGCTCGGCGGCGACGCCGATGCAGGCGACCTGCACTCCGGCTGACCACGGGTTGCAGGCGACCTCGGCGGCGAGGTAGCGGGCGAAGTCTTGCCCGTAGGTGGGGTCCCCGGTGATCGTGACGTTGAGGTCCTCGATGTTGAGCAGCCACACCTGCTCGTGGTCGCCGAGCCCGATCGTGACCAGCAGGGGGTACGGGGCAGGTTGGTCGGGAGTGTCCGGGCCGATCAGGTCGAGGGGAGTCGCGGGTGCGATCTTCCAGTGCATGCCATCGGCGGTGCCTTCCCATGGTGATGGCAGCTGTGCCGGGTCGGCCAGGTGCAGCACGAGGTGGGTGGCGGTGAGCTCGACGGCGGCCAGGACCGGCATCGGCCGGCCGGCTGCGCAGCTGGCGGCCGCGAGCCTTCGAAGGATGTCGTCCATGCGCTCGACGGTGGGCGCGCTCTGCCCGCCGACCGTGGTGACGGTCTTCTCCACGGGAGCGAGCTCGGGTGCCGGCGCGGCCAGGGTTCCACCTGGGCGGCGATTGCGGAACTGGGTGCGTCGGCGCCGCCGTAGCAATGTCAGCAGCGAGCCGGCCAGGATGGCCCCTGCCCCAGTGAGACCGGCCAGCGCCCAGGGCGCCGGGGTGGCGGCCTCGACGACCTCGGCCGGGTCGGCAGCAGGTCGCGGGGACGCCTGAGCAGCACCCGCCGGCACTACCGGGACGCTCCCGGCTGGCTCCCGGTCAGCGGGGTCGTGATCGGGCCGGGCAGGCCGCGGCGCCGAGGGCGGGGGTACGGGGGCTGGCGTGGACGGTGCGGTGGCGCCGCCGGCAGGGGGTGGCGCGGGCGTGGTGGCCGGGATGGTGAGGGTTTGGCCGACGTCGATGACGTCGGGGTCGACCAGGTGTCCCCCACCGGGTTGGACGGTGTTCCGGCTGGCCTCGAAGATGAGCGGGTACTTGTCGGCATCCCCGAGCTCGCGTTCGGCGATCCCGGAGAGAGTGTCTCCCTTGCGCACGACATACGTGTGGCTGCTCACGCCGGCAGGGGTGCTGGAAGGCATCACCAAGACGGTTCCGACGCGGATCAGGTCTGGATGGGCAGCGACGGCTGGGTTGAGGTCGGCGATGTCATGCCAACGTTCGGAGTCGCCCAGTTCGCGTTCGGCGATCTCCGTGAGCGTGTCCCCGGGCCGGACGGTGTAGGTCGGCTTCGTGGCCGCTGCTGTCGTGGCGGCGGTGGGCGCCGGTGAGGTGGTGGGCGCACGGTCGACGGTGGTCGATACGGCCGATGGTGTGGCTGCGGATGCCGGCGACGTAGGTGTGGCCGTGGCGATGGTTGCCGAGGCGGGCGAGATCACGAACAGCAGTAGCGCGGCGGTGACGAGCCGGCGGGCTGCCCCTTGCGGAACGGATAGGCCCGGGATGCGGGGGGCTGGCAGGCGGCGCAGCCGTGCGGTGATCTCGAGCAGGATGCTGCCGGTGAGGATGATCCAGGACGCCCACGCGATGACCTTGATGGCCCCCAAGGCGAGGGTCCCGTCATCGGGGGTGGTGACGGCGGATCGGAGCTGGTCGAGGGTGGGCAGGGATCGAGGGATGGGGGTGGCGCCGAGAGCCAGCAGTGTGGCTGGCAGCCCGATCACGATGCCGAGCAGGATCAGGGTGGCCAGTAGGCCGATCAGGCGGGTGCGGGTTCTCATTGGGCGACTCCATCGACGGCGCGGTTCACTTGCACTTCGGCGTGGCCGGTGACGGTCAGGGTGCTGATGCCGATGATGCTGAGGAACTTGGTCGTGTAGGTGGTGCTGGTGTCGGTGACGACGCGGGTGCCGCCTTGGATCGTGGCGCTGCCGGTGACTCCGGGCGCGCCGGCGATGTACGTGTTGGCGGCCGCGACGGCAGCGGCGGGGTCGACGACGGCGCCCTGCCCGCGTACGGCTGCTGCTCCTTGCAGCTGTTGCCCGCCGGCACGGGCGGCTTCGGCGGCGATGTCCTGGGCTCGCTGCTTGGCGTAGACCCGGCCGGACAGATCGACGGCCAATCCCACGATGAGGACGAGGGTGAGGGCGGTGGTGATCATCCACACCGTGACCGAACCTCGGTCGGGCTGTCCTTGACGTACACGCAACCAACGCACGGGTCTCACCGCTCTCGGTAGGTGTCCAACGGCGACCGCACGGTGGCCGTGATGCTCATGGAGCCAGGCAAGCCCGGTAGCAGACCCGCGAGGTCGACCTGGCAGGTGACGGTGGCCCCGACCGAGGCGGGGGTGCCGACCGGCGTGGCGAAACCGCTCGTGTCGACGGTCACCGCAGTGCTGACGCACCGGGTTGTCTGGTTGGTTAGGCTGGCCGACGCGGCGGCTTCTGCAGAGGCTTGCGCCTGGCCCTGGGTGCGGGCGATCGAGGCGGCTCGGGCTGCTTCAGCGGCGGAGGCCTCGACGGCTTGGTGGGCGACGGCGACCCGGCCGCCGGCGATGATCAACGCCAAGAACAGGCCCAAGGCGGGGGCGAGGATGACGACTTCCACGACGGAGGAACCGCGCTCGGACGGTCCCTGGCGGAGGCGAACTCGTCGCAGGAGTCCGCTCATCGAGTCAGCCTTTCCACGGGCGCCGACGCGCTCTGGGTGATGCTGGGGGTCCATCCCGGAATCACCGAGAGGGTGGTTGCGGTGACGACCACGGTGGCTGTGGTGGCGGTCCGGTTGCTGGTGACGGTGACGCCTTGCAGGGTGCCCTCACCGCCGGCGGCCACGACGAACGCGGTCGCGGCGCTCTGGCCGGCTGTCGCGGTCCCGTTCTGGGCGGCTGCGGCGCGGGCCCCTTCTTGGGCGGCCGCGATGGCCACGGTGCGCCCGTGGTAGATGATCGCGGCTTGCATGCCGATGAACATGAGCAGGAACAGCACGGGCATCAGCACGACGATCTGGATGGAGGCGACGCCAGCCTCGCGGCCGCCCGCGTACGCGTGGTGGCGTAGGCGTGCGGTCGCGAGGTGGCGTCGAGGGTGCATGCTCAGCCGCTGATGCCGGGCAGCTTGCCCTGGATGTAGGCGTTGATGGCCGCGTAGACGATGCCGGCCAGGGCCAGCAGGGCGACGGCCCAGAACACTATCTCCAGGGTGCTGGCGCCGCGCTCACGGTCCTGACCGCGCGCGGCGGCAGCCCGCTCGCGCAGGGTCACCCCGAGGGTGTGCAGGGTCGCGTAGAGGTGGGTCACGGGCGTTGTCCTTTCGGTTGGCTGGTGGGAGTCGGGTTGGTGTGTGTGGCCGCTTGGGATGTCAGTCCTCCTTCCGTGGCCCTCAGCTGGTGCCGAACAGCCGAAGCAGCGGAGGGGCCATGAGAAGAGCGAGGAAGACCACGCCGAGGAAGGAGGCGGGAAGATACATCCGCTCCTCGACGACGCCCGCCTGGGCGAGCTCGGCGGACAGCAGCGCACTGCGCGCGGAGGCGCTGCGGGCTCGGAGCTGCCGATAGACCTCCGAGGACTCGTCGTTGGCCAGGCGCATGATGTCGGCGACGTCGGCCAGCTCGGGCAGGCCGAGGTCTTCGGAAAGGACCTTGAGGGAGTCCCACGGAGGTTGCCCGTTGTAGCGGGACCGGGCCAGCTCCTGCCCGATCTGGCGGAACACCCAGGAGTCGCCGACCTCGGCGGCGTTGGCGAGGGCGACCGTTGCACCGGCGCCGCTGTTGCGTTCCAGGGCGCACAGCTCGATGTAGGCCGACAACGCGCGGGCGAAGTTCGACCGCGCCTTCTTGGCGTCGGCGCTGATGTCCCGGGACGGCATCATGAACAGCACGCCGGACAGGATCACGGTGGCGCCGACCGGCACCACGAAGGGAATCCCGATGCCCAGCAGGGTAAAGAAGCCGGTCAGCAAGGCGGGCAGGACCAGGCCGAGCAGGCCATAGAGGACCTTGCGCCCGTAGAACTGGGCGGGGGTCTTGCGCAGCACGGCCAGGTCCCGGGCTGGCGGGGCCCCGAGCAGGCGGGCTGGCAGGGTGCGTTCGGCCCAGATCCCGAGCCGTTCCTCGGTGTCCGGGTTGACCGACGGCACGGGTGCTCCGGGCCTGGGGCGAGCTGGCGGGGACAGCCGGGTCAGCACGTCGCGCAGGTCGGGTTGGGCGGGCACGAGCGCGTAGAGCATGACGGCGACGCCGAGGCCGATGAGGGCACCGAACGCCAGCGCCAGCTGCAGCCCCGTCATCGCGCACCCGCTCGAGCATCCGGGCCCAGGAAACGCGGCAGGGGTTTGCCCTCGGCCATCTTGCGCATCCACAGCAAGCCGCCGGCGTAGGCGACCAGCAGGAACACCAGGACGATCTGGCCGACGGGGGTCCGGTACGGCGCGATGTAGTCGCCGGTGAAGGCGAGGATGAGCAGCACCACGAGGGAGAACGCGGTGACCAGACGTGCACTGCCTCGCGGCTTGGCTCGGCCAGCCTCGACCCGCCTGCGTGAGGCCACGTCCTCGGCGACCGACTCGGCCACGCCCTGCAGGACACTGGCCAGGCTGCGGTTGCGCCGCCGCGCGGCCAGGATGAGGTTGGCTGCCACGAGATCCCCGGTCACGTCGTCCAAGTCGTCGGCGAACGACCGCAGGGCGACCTCGGTATCCCAGCGGGCCCGCAGCCGGGCGACCAGGGCGGTCACCTCCGGCTTGATCGGCTCCGGGGTGGACCGCAACGTGGCGGTCAACGCCTGTTCGATCCCGACGCCCGCGCCCAGCACGCCGGCCAGGCTGCGGGTCCATTCCTCCATGGCTTCGACGCGGCGGATCCGGGCTTCTGCCGGTGGGGCGGACAGCAGGTAGGGCAGGCCGAGTGCGGCAGCGGGAAGGATCACCACGGCCGCCAGCCACCCGGTCAGCAATGCCAGCAGCACCCCGGCCCCCAGCGAGACCGCCAGTGCGACACGGCTGCGTGGGGACAACCCGGTCAAGCGCCGCTGCAGCGGCGAGGTCACGCGGGGTGCCTTCGGGGCCGGCGTATACGGGCGCAGAGCCAACCCCGCACCGATGATCCCCAGGACGGTCAGCGCCCCGAACACCGCCGGCAGCAAGGCGTTCACGGACGCCACCCCCTGCCGTCGGCCTCAGCTTGGAACAGCTGGGGGTCGAACCCGAACTCGGTCAGGGCCATCAGCTGCGGTGGCAGGATGCCGCTGGCTTGGGCAGGTCCCTGCGAGCTCGGCCCGAACAGCGGCTCCAACGCATAGCCGATCTCCCGTTCGCCAGGTTCGACCAGCACGACCTCACTGACCCAGCGGCGCAGCCGCTGGGTGCCGTCGGGCAAGGTCTCGATGCGGCGGCTGAGCTGCACGATGAGGTTCAAACACCCCGACAGCTTCTCCAACGCGAGGTCACGGGTGACATGGCTGCCCGCCTCCATCGCACAGGTGACGAGCTTGCGGACGCAGGCCTGCGCATTGGCGGCGTGGGTGGTCGACAAGGAGCCAGTCCCAGACTCCATCGCCTTGATCATCGTCCAGACCTCGGGGCCGCGGATCTCGCCGACGATCTGACGCGACAAGGCGAACCGGAACGAGTCCGAGAGTGCGTCCGAGAGCTCGAACGCACCGGCCGCCCGGCCGTCCGCGCCGATCTCCCCCACCCCTGGGCGGGACTCCCAGTCGATGACGATCTCGTGCTTGCCCGACTCGTTCAGGAACAGCTCGTACTCGGTCTCGAACGTGCCGATGGCCTCCTCGCGGGGGATCTCCGCGCACAGGGCCCGCATCAGCGTGGTCTTCCCCGCCGACATGGGCCCGGCGACGGCGATGCTCCAGGCACCTTTCACGGCAGCGGCCAGCAGGTTGGCGCACGCTGGGCTCATGCAGTCCCGGTCCACCCAGGCGGCCAGGGTGTCGATCTTGAGGCGGTGGCGGCGGATGACGACCGTGGGGCGGCTGACCACCCAGGCAGTGGCAGCCAGCCGCGACCCGCCGTCGAGCTTCATGTGCAGCCGCGGTGTGGACTCGCTGAACGGTCGTGGGTTGGACTCGCTGCGGTTGGCCAGGAAGCGCAGGAAGTCGATCAGCTCCTCGTCGCTGTCGGCCACCGGTGGGCCTTGGATCCGGCTGCCGTCGGTGAGCTCGAGCAGTACCTGGCGACACCCCAGGATGAAGATGTTCTCGACGCGGTCGTCGTCGACTAGAGGTTGGAGCCGACCGAGCCGGAAGACGGCGTCGAAGATGGCCTGGGCCATGAGGGCACGCTGCTGCGGCGTCCATGCCTCACCGGAACCGGTCTTCACCGTGTCGGCGGTGTGATCACGCAGAAGGTCCTCGATCACCGCCGCTCCGAACTGCTCCTGAGCGGACCGATCCATAGGGATCCGCCTGGCCTCGACCCGGTCGGGGTCGGAGTCCGCGCGGTCGCGCCACCCCTCCCCCATAGCCGAGGCCAGGCGATTGGCGACCAGGGTGCGGAACGCGGCGACCAGCCCCCAGTCGATGCCCTGCTGCTCGGCCAGCCGATCGACAGACGGTGACGGGCGACCGACCGCGTGGCGGCGCCGGACCTGCTCCAGCGGTACCGGCGCTGGCGGCTCGTCCCCCCGAAGCGAGAACGTGCCACGGACCCGACCCGGCCTCGGCGAAGGGGTCGTGAACAGCGGAGGTAACGACGCCGGATCGCCAGAGGCGCCACTGGGCAGCAACGGTTCGCTCGTCATGACGACGACCCCCGACCTGCAGCCTGCAGCTGCTCGTCATTGATCCTGATCCGGCCCGTGATCGCGCTGCGCGCCCCTCGCAGGCTGCGCAGCAACGGGGAGTCCTCCCAGCCACTGCGGCCCGCCAGCCGCTGCAACAGACCCGCACGAGCAGGTTCTGCGCCGTCGGAGAGGACCTCCGCAGAGTCGGGATCCCACGCCAGGGTGGTCACGACGGGCAGCTGCAAGACTGAAGCGACTTCGCGGGCCCGGAACGGCCGGCCCTCCCCCACCAGGACGACGCCCAACGTCGAGGAGGCCCCGGCTCGCGCGAAGCGGTCCCGCAGTGTCTCGGCCCACGATCTCGCACCCGAGAGGGAGACCATGTCGGTGCGCGTCACCAGTAGCGCGAGGTCGGCCCCCAGCAGCACAGGGTCAGGGCTGCCGAACAACCCCAGCCGGCCGGCGTCGACGATCACGTCCTGACCGGTGGCATCCAGCGACCTCAAGGCTGCGGTCAGCGGCTCCCACAGCGGCACGAGGCTGCGCGCCTGCTCATGAGACCGGGTCCCGGGAACCCATCGAGCCGCTGACCCGGGTAGCTCCATCGACACCCGGGGCAGTGTCTCGAGGATGCCGTCGACGTGCTGGGCCAGGGCCAGCTCGATCATCGCCTCCGGGGGCACCATCGACCCACGCAGATAGCCCGCAGCGACAGCAGAGCCCCCGGTCGGGTCTGCCTCGACGAGCAAGGCCGGGCGAGGCCAACCCAGGGCTAGTCCCAAGCCAGCGGTCGTCACCCCGGGAGACCCCGACGCCGACGCCAGCACGATCAAACTCATGGCCGCCTCACCGATCCCGTGAGTCCAGCACGACCGCGACCTTGCCGGACGCGGCCATCGCCGCCAACTGCGCGGCGTCACCGCTCGGGACGTCCACCGTGATGATCGTCTGCGCGCCCTGCCCTGTCGTGTCCGTCCCGGTGAACGTGGACACCACCACCGCCGCGACAGACGTAGGTGCCCCCGGCGTTGCCGCCGGCACCCCCGCCTGGCTCGGGGTCGCCACGATGCGCACCCGGTCCCCCGCCATCAGCTTCGTCCCCGGCATCATCGCCGGCATCACCCCGACGCCGACCAGCGAGTGACCCGTCCCCGGGATCTGCTTGTCCGTCGTGGAGTCGGTCGTCAACAACGAGCCGGCCGCGACGTCCACGGCCGCGCGTTTGCCGACCAGGTCAGCCAAGGCGCTGGCCGGCACGCTTCGCAGCGCAGGGTCGCTGCCGACCTGCACCGTCACCAGCTGGTCGCGGGTGATGATCGAGCCCCGCTCGATCATCGTGCGTGCCGCGACGACCTGCTTCGCGTTCGTGGTCGCCTGGTGCAGCCACACGTTGCCCAACGCCCCCAGACAGACCAGAGCCGCCATCGCAGCAAACAACCCCCACCGGCGCCGAGCCTTCGGCGGAGACGGCAGCAGGCCACCCTCGGAACCGACCGGCGTACCGGCACCGTTCAACGGCACCGCAACGCGCTCGACCGTCATCGTCATCTCTGGCTTCCTTCCCGCCCTCATTGCTTCAGCACCTGCGCCTCACCGATGGTCACCGGCGCGGTTTGCGTCAGATCCATCGTGATGGTGCCGCTCTCCCCGATCCCCGACCACGTGATCACCCAGTGCGAGGTCGCCCGCACCGTGTAGGTCCCTTGGCGGGTGTAGGTGTGACCACAGGTCGGGGAGGCGGACTTGCCGTAGCTGTCCTCGTACGGTGTTCCTGGGCCGTTGCAAACGACTGGGGCGCTGTCGCCCATGTCCCACGTCACCTTGGTGACCTGGGCGGTCGCTGTAACCGTCCACCCAGCCGCTGAGGCACTGCGCGTGATCGGCCCCCAGGTGTTGGCGGCCGGCTGATCGACCCACATCCAGTTCGGCACGCCGACCAAGCCAATAGACCCCGGCCGAGACTCGGGCACCATTCCGATGGTGATCGCGCGCAGGTTCATCGTGGCGATCGCCTGCCTCGCCAACGTCTCCGGATTGGGCGGCTGGGGCGGGGCGGTCAACGCCCAGTACTGAATCGTGTAGCCGGCGAGGAAGAGGCCTGGACCGATCTGGTCCGGCACCACGCAGTCATAGATCGCACCGTCCGTGTGGCCTTGCCAAAGCGGGTCGTTTTGTGGCGGCTGAGGGTCGGACTGCCCGCCAGGGTGGCACTGGACGCCGTTGATGGTGATCCACACGACGGGCTCACCGCCACCGCCGCCACCACCACCACCGCCGCCACCACCACCACCACCGCCACCACCACCACCACCACCGTTGCTCCAGAGGATGCAGTAGCCCGTCGAGGTCCAGGAGAGACAGACCGGCGGATCGGCATGCGCAACGGGAGCCGCAGCGAACAGGGAACCGATAAGTGCAACGAGGGCGGCAAGGACCCCGTGTCCCCGGGTCAACATGTCCCGTCCTTGACTTCAGTGATCCGGCCCACTCGCCACTGGGACGGATCCGAGAGCTTGTAGTTGAGCACTGACACGTCCACGAGAACGTGCGGCTTCCGTGACGGTGGGACGATCGACTTGCCGTCCTTGTCCACAATGTTCAGGTTGCTCAGGTCCTCGCATACGCGGAAGACAACTTCCGGAACGATGGGCGGGGTCTGACTGACCTTGTTGGTCAGATCGACCTTCGTGGTCTTGATCGACAGGACCCCGATGTCTCCAGAGACCTTAGAGTTCACCTCTTGAGCCGCCCGAAGCGCCTGCAGGCTGGTGTTCTTCTCGGGACCAATTGCCACCGCGTCGAAGCACGTTGAAGGGGTCGCCCTCGGATCGGTGAAGCACGTGATCTGCGTGCGGAGGTAGTCCCGATAGACCGCTTCGGCGTGCTGAGCGGCTTGGTCCTCCGCTGAGGTCGTTGACGGGGACGGGGACGCGGCCGTCGTTGCGGTCGCGGCCGCCGTTGTCGTTGCAGTGTTCGCCGTCGGGTTGGCGTTGCCATCTCCCCCGGTGCACGACGCCAGAAGGAGGGCAGCCGTCATGATGCCGGCCATCTGCTTGTTCATACCTGCTCCTCGAGTTCCGTCAGTTCCCTAAGGCGGTCATTCCTCGTTGTGGGATCAGTATGTCCCAACTCGGCGTCATAGAGGGTAGCCCTTATGGGCTCACTGGGTTCGGGGGTCGTCAACGAACATCGGTGCCCCTGCCCTTCGATGTCTCGCGTGATGAGCTGCTGAGCCGTTCCATCCCGCGTGTCCTGAGGGTTATCCGACCACATCGGGGTGACATTTGCCCGGTCAGGTGCCCCGCTGTGGATGGTCCTCCCCCGGTCGGGGTGCTCAGCTAGACAGGGCGGCCTGGACGGCCTCGGGGGTGGTGGAGAGGGCTGCCGCGAGGGCGGCGAGGGTTTTGGGGCTTGGGGTTGCGTGGCCGTCGGCTTCCCAGCGTTTAACGGTCGAGACACCGCTCTTGGTGGCCGCAGCGAGCTCGTCGACGGAGAGGCCAGCGGCGAATCTGAGCCAGCGAAGATTCGGTCCACTCTCTGGGGGTAGGAGGAGCTCGCGGGCGTCAACCCCCAGGGCTCGCGCGACGTTGTGAAGGGTCCTGGGACTGCGGGGCCGCGCCTCCCCTCTTTCCCAGCGGGAGATGCGATCGCCCGCAGCGAGGCCGACTCGTCGGGCTAGTTCGTTCTGACTTAGGCCAGCGCGGTCGCGGGCGCGGCGTAGCGCGTCACCGTCGAGGGCGGGAGCGGTTTCCATAGCGGGACCCACCCTAGGGCTCAGCTGGGCTCACTTCGCGGTGGTCTCCTGGGTGGACAGGTAGCGCCGTAGGGCGGCCCCACACAACGCCGAACGGGAGGCAGCGCCGTGCTTTGTGACCAGGGCGTCGATCGCTTCGAGGTTCGTGGAGAGCAGACGCAGTGAGAGCGTGGACAGCGGATCGGGGGTCAGAGGCCGCGGCGTGCGCCGAACGAAGAGGCCGTCGCTGACCGGCCAAGGCGTTGCGTCTGCGAGGAGGGCGTCCAACTCGCTCTCTGTGGCGCTCAGGGCGTCCAGGAGGACCTCCGGCTGCGACGCGCGGTCCTGTCGAGCTCGTTGCCTGATCTGGGTGACCAAGGAGGCCGGTAGAGACAGCGTGACGTTGCGCGTGGTCGTGGCGGCGCTGCTGGCCGGGCGGGGTTCCGAGTGTCTGCCGCTGGGCTTTGACGGTGCTTGGGCTGGGGGCAGCTCGACGGCGGCCGCCGGGGCCGGCGCATCGGATGGGGCGTGTGGACGGCGCGCGGGCGGTGGCGGAAGTGCGGCCGTGCGTGAGAGGCCAGGGACAGCGGCGAGAGGGGTTCGTTCGTTGCTCATGCCGTCGCCTCTGCCGTTTGCGCCCGTTCGCGGGCATCGATGCTGGTCAGGATCTCTTGTGTGAGCAGCACGAAGTCTTCGGCGAGGGCCGGCGCCGACCCAGGGACCCGCTCTGGGCGGCGTCCTTCTTGTAGCGCCTTCCAGTAGGGCTCGGCTTTGTCGACGGTCTCGGCGACCTCGTGGATCAACATGCCCTTCTCTTCGGACTCGACGACGGGAGAAAGGGCGTGTCGGATGACCGTCTCGAACATGGGTGCCGCTCCGCCGAGGACCGTGACGACGTCTTCGGTCGCGTTCCGGCGAATGACGGTGGCGCCGGCCTCCACGTCGTAGAGCAGGGCGCCGAGGAGTTCCAGCTCCGGGTTGGTTTGACGTGCGACGGCGATCTCGCTCGCCAAGGCGCGCAGACCCTCAATGCTGGTGCGGCCAGGGCGAGTGGGGACGATGATCCAGCGGGTTGCGGTCAAGGCCAGGCGAAGGAGCAGCGGACGAGTTGGTGGGGTGTCGATTACGACCAGGTCGTAGTCGGTGGCTGTGCGCGCCAGCGCGTCAGCGAACACGGACGCGACGCCCTGGCCGCGTTTGATCATGCCCGCCAGCACATCCTCGAGGGTGTCCAGGGCCGGGCCTCCGGTGACGACATCGAGGTTGGGGCGGACGTCCTTCAAGGTCGGGGTGAGGGCACCACCTTGGATGAGGGTGTCGACGCAGTGTCGGCCGCCGTCGGACTCCCCCTTCCACGCGTAGCCGAGGATTTGGCCGGCGTTGGCCTGCGGGTCGAAGTCGACCAACAGGACTCGCCAGCCGGCGACGGCAGCCAACCCGGCGACGTTGCACGCCGTGGTGCTCTTCCCCACCCCACCCTTGCCGTTGGCCACGGTCACAACGCGGGTCAGTTCCTCATGTATCGCCATAGTGCACATCATGACGCGCGCGGTAGCGCAACTGCTGCCGCCACGCCGTAAGGCGACGAACCGCCGCACGCGTCACGGCTAGCGCTACTGCGTTTCGTGCTGCTTGCATCGTGTCTCGCGCTACTTCTTCGCCCTACCGCGTTGCCGTACCCGATGCGGTAACGCATGCGTTACCGCTAGCCGTAGCGCCTTCCTTCGCCTGACGAGATGGGAAGAGACTGCTGGATCCAGAACGCGTCGTCGCGCTCACGAGCACCGACCGGGAGGAGTGTGTGCTGCTCGAGGCGTATCGAGACCACCCCGGTGCGGTAGGGGAGTTTGTAGTGGCTCCGGTGACGGTTCCACGCGGAGACCAGGGCTTGCTGGAGTGGTGGGCCGAAGGTCGCGAACGCGGCCGCTCGGGTGTAGCTGCGCCAGCCCAGTTCATCGTCACTGAGACTGGCCAGCCATGACCGGTACCGGGCCGCCTCATCCCCTCCGTGACGGATCCGCCGATCTGCCAGGGACCGCTTCAGCTCCTCCTGCTGCACCACGGAGCTTGACTGGAATCGCCGTGCCAGGCTCTCGCGCCGCTCTTCTCGTTCCTCGGCAGGAAGCCCCTCCCACCAGCTCACTTCGCGGGCACGCTGTGCCTTGTGGGCCGCTGCCCGCGCGATGTTCCAGGCGCTACTCCCGCCGCTGCGGTAGGCAATCCGTTCGGCTTCGACGTGTTCCCGGCACGTATCGAACTCCGCACGAGACTGCTCGACGTGCTTCCTCGTGGGACGCGTCGACGCGAGCCAGGTGCCTTGCGCGCTACAGAGGGCCAGGCCGGCCTCCGCGAGGGCGCGCAGCGCGACGCGTGCCCCGCGAATCTGGTGCGGGCTGGGTGAGCTGCCCCGATGGTCGGTGATGAGGGCTTGAACGACCAGTTCCTCGGTGGTGACCGGATGAGGGGACTTTCGTAAGGCCCGCCAGAGTTGGTGGCTGGGTCGGGGGAGGGGCGCCCAGCAGCCGCGGGGGAGGGGGGTGTGAAGGCTAGGTGGGGGGATTTCACCCACCCCCTCCACCGGGGGGACTTCGAATTCGAAGGAGGAGGTGTCGCGTTTGTGGATCGGATCCCAGACCTCGGTGTGCAGGGTCCCGAGAGGACCGTGGAGGAGGCGGAGCTGGGCGCGGATGGTCTTGCGGTCGCTCAGGCCGGTGTCGAGCACGAGGTCGCGTTCGGGTACGGGAACCCGCAGTGCGCCGACCCGGGACATGCGGTCCAGTACGGCGTGCCCGACGAGCAGCAGTGCGGGGCGCTGGCGTGCTGGCAGCCGCCAGGCCAGGTCCTCCAGTGCGTCTTGAGCAGCGTGGATGGCGCCAGCCAGGGCCAGGTCGATCTGAGCGGTGCCGACCGGGATGAAGGTGTCGTCGTCGGCGACGGCCTTGTTCCAGACGTACTTCACCCACCAGCTGTGGCCTTGCTTGCGGGTCTTGGTGAAGGCGCTCGGGTGGGCGGCTTGGATGGTTCTCCAGGCCTCGTCCGCGTCGTAGCCGTGTCGGAGCAGGACTGCGGTAGCGGTGGCCTCGTAGTTGGAGCGTGGATGGTCGGGGTCGTCGACCCGGATCAACGGCAAGGCGCCATGGGCCAGGTAGTCCCGCCAGGGACCGGGCAGGTCTGTGCGGTGGCGCCGGCGGATCGGGATGGCCGCCGTAGCGCTCACAGGGGCTCCTGAGCGCCTCTTACGCGGCTTGTGGGGCATCGTCGCCCACGGGTGCCTGCGCAGGCCCAGGAGAGCCTCTGAGAGGTTCCCGAAGGGCTTGGTGGCTGCCCCGGACCGGTGGGGAGAGGACAGCGGGCGGACCGTGTCACGCACATCGAGGGCGCGGCGTGTGCCGCGCAGCTGCGCTCGGATCTGTGCCACGTGGACCTCGAGCTCTGCGGCGAGCTCGTCAACGGCCACGAAGACGTGCGCGCGGCCGTGGCCACCACCGGAAGGACGCACCAGATGCCAGAGGTCCTTCTGCCGGCACCAGGCGGCCACCAGCTCGACGGCCGCGTCCCCTCGAGCCCCTTCGAGGTCGACGTCGACCACGCGGACCTGGGGGCGAAGCCGGCCCACGATCGCCGTCACCGGGCCTTGTCCGATCAACCGCAGACCGTCCCGCAGCGAGGCGACGACGACGCCGGCGACCCTCTCGTTATGGGAGCCCAGGGCGAACCATCCCGCCTTGGCGAACAGGAGCTCGTCGAGGTCGGTGACGACACGGGGGACACGCCGAGCCGCGACAAGAACCTCAGGTTGTGTCGCGTCGGGGTCTGGGGTTGCTACAGTAGGCAGCAGAAAGCCACCTCCTTGCTGAGACTTGGAAGTGAATCGCGGGACCTGCGGCTACAGGTCTTCGCTCTACATCGACTTCGAGCCGCCGCCGGCAAGCGGCGGCTCAGTCGTTGTCGGGGGTCATGCCCCGATCCGGGCTAGGCGGTCATAGCCTCCTGGCGATAGGTGGCTTGGGGCCGGACGATGCGCCGTTCGGCGTCAGCTAGAACCAGCGCCTCTAGGTAAGCGGCGATCGAGAGTCCTAACTCGTCGGCCGCAGCGCGTGCCGCTTCCCGCGCCTCCACGGAGACGCGGCCTTGAAGCGGCACCGTCGGCGACCCCGAAGGACTCTTGCGGTGAGATCGTCCACGCACTGCTGGCATGGCTTCAATCCAAGCAGCCGAGAATGCATTTCTGTGGGAGGCGCGGGGTGCGTGTCGTGGATCTTGTGCTCGCCTCAGCGTTCGCAGCCCCAGCCGGGCGGGGGCGTACTACTCGGCGGGGTGCGGTCTTCATGGGCGCGGCCGAGAGAGGGTGCGCCGGGCTGGTCGGTGATCGGCTGGCGGTGCAGGCCCAGACTCGCGGAGTCGGCTGTGACGGCGCAGGTGATGACCTGTTCTACGCGATCGACGAGGGCGGAGCGGACGGGTTGAGGCAGGGGGATGTCTCGGTTGTGGTGAAGGCTGCCCGCGTCGACCCAGGCCGCGTTGGTGGTTGGCGCAGAGGCGTGGACGGCCATGGCGTGGGCGGCGCGGGCGCTGACGGTGAGGTCGGGGTCAGCCAGGGCGTCGCGGGTCACGTGGGCTAGGTCGACGCCGGCGGTGAGGCTGGCGCGGAGGCTGCCGAGTGTGTGCGCCAGGTCCGCGCGGGAGGCCATCGCCGCAGGCGTGGCGTAGCCAGCATGCTGATGGGTGATCTCACGCAGGGCCGCCTGGACTTCACGGCCGGCCAGCAGCAGGGCGGGGTCGATGACTCGATGGCGACCGTGGAGTTGGGCCAGGTCGCCGGCGAGGGCGGCCCAGGCGTGCTCGAGGTCGGTGAGAGCGGGTCGGGTTCGGGCGACGTCGCTGGGGTCGAGCTGGCCCTGGTGCGCGGCGGCGGCACCGACGACGGCGGTGGTGATGACGAGTCCTTGCTGGATGCGGGCAATCCATTCCAGGTTGGGGGTGGTCGGCGGCCCGGCCAGGGTTCGGTGGGCCTGCAGGTCCCATCTGGCCAGGGCTGCAGCCACGCGCGCCTGTTCGGGGTGGTCCCGGTGCTCTCCGGTGAGGGCTGCGGGCCAGCGGCCGTGCAGGTACGTCCCAGCCAGGCGTTCGGCTGAGTCGAGGCGGCGCATGGTGTCGCGGGCGTGCTGGAGTGAGTCTCCGGCGGGGATGGCTTGGCGTGCGTCGAGGCGGCGCTGCAGGTCGGCGAGGTGGTTGCGCAGCGCGACGCCGGCGCCGTGGGTGGCGACGTAGAGGGTGTGCATGATCCGGGTGCGGGCGCCGTCGGCGTCGAGGTTGCCCTCCCGGGACAGGGGAGCGGTGGGATGCCGGCGGGCTTGGACGAGCTCGGCCGCGCGGGCGAGTGAGGTGGCGATGGACTCCAGGTGGGGATCTCCGGGGCCTGGACCGGGCCAGCCGGCTCGCAGGTGGGTGCGGTGCAGCCCTCGGGCGAGCTCGGCGATCCGGCTCATGCTGGGGTCGGCGCTCGGGTCGGGGATGCTGGCCCAGAGGTCGGCGGCGGCTTCGGTGAGCTCGCCCCAGCTACGGGCTCGATCCTTGGCTTGCTCTGGTCTGGGGTCCCACAGGCTGGCGCGGGCGGTCAGGTCGGCGTCCAGGAGCAGCTCACCGACGCTGCGGCCATCGACCGGCGGCTCGGGGCCGCTCACGCTCCGAGCTCCCCGATCAGGTCGCAGATCGCGACGATGATCTCGGAGGCCCCGAGGGGCAGGTCCTCGATGGGGTGGCGCCTGGTCGCGGCCTCGGCGGTGCGGATAAGGACGATCGACGACGCAGCCGCCGGAGGGGGGATCTGATCGACCCGAGCACGCTGCTCAACCGGCAGCAGCTCGAACGCGGCGGCCGCCAGGGCGTGCGCGGCCAGGGCGGTGGAGTGCAGTGCCGGGTCGGTCGCGCTGTCGCGGTAGCCGCGGTTGGCGGCCTCGTCGAGCAGGACGACCACCTCGGCCCAGGTGTCGTAGGCCGCGGCCTGAGGGTGGGTGGTGTCGGTCATGGTCTTGGCTCCTTCGGGTTCGTGTCGTCCCCATCGAGCCGGATCCGGCGGGTGTCCCGCTCACGGAATCCGGCCGGTGTGGATAACCGGCGACGTGTCAGTGCCCGTGTGGACACTGGCCTCACCCACCGAAAGTGGGAGACCGGCCCTGGCGGGTCAAGAACACGAGCAAGACTCCGGGCGCGGCCCCGGGGCGTGGATGGAGGTGCGGGTATGACTCGCTGGATGACCAAGGCCCTGGCGGTCACGCCGGGCGTGCTGATCAGCACGGCAGTGACCTGCATGGTTGGGGCGGTTCTGCCGGCGCCGGCCGCTCTGCTCGTGTTCGCCGGCGGCCTGCTAGCGGCGGCGACGCTGGCGGTCGGGGCGGCCGAGGAGGCTGCTGCCAGGCTCCTGGTGCTCTCCCGGCCCGTCTCCCCGGCCGAGGTGGACTGCCTGGCCGGGGCACTCACGCTGCTGTGCCGGGCCGGACTCGGACCGCCGGTGGTGCAGCTGCGGGTGCGGGCGGGGGAGAAGGCGATAGCCGCCGGAGGGTTCGGCAGGCACACGGTGGTGCTCTCTAGCGGGCTGCTGGAGGCGATCGAGGATGGCAGCCTCCCGGACGAGCAGGCGGCCGCCGTGATCGCGCACGCCGCCGGCCTGGTTCGGGGCGGACTGGTGCGTCAGGACCCGGTGCTCGCCTTCTGGACCTTGCCGTGGCAGCTGCTGCGGGCGGTCTGTCAGGCGATTTCCTCCGCTGGCGCTCGTCTTCCGCTCACCTCACTGGCCTGGCGCCTGCGGGTCGTGGTGATCGGCGTCGCCGTCGTGCAGTGCCTTGCCCAGCACCAGCTCTGGCTCGCGGTGACGATCGGGTGCATCGGCGCCGTCAGCTACGCGATGCCGGTGTGGGAGCGGCGGTGGCAGACGCTGTTGACCGACCGGGGCGACGACGCAGCCGACGACGCTGGGCTCGGGCCCGCTCTGGCCCTGTTCCTGCGCCGCTGCCCACGCACAGTGTCGGTACGGCGCCGGCTGCACCGCCTGGAGTGCGCCGCGCGCCCGGCCCCGGCGCTTGGGCTGGTCCGCTGACCTTGCGCCCCCAGAGGTACTTGATCGAGACTGTCCCACCGTGGGACAGTGCAGGTGTCCCACGGTGGGACAGGATCACGAAAGGCCCTCATATGCTGCACCAACCGAGCATGGATGCCGCCCTCCTCGCCTACGAACGCGCCCGAGCTGCCGCTGCTGCCGCAGCCGAGGTCGAGGCGGAGTTGCGTTATGCGCTCGTCTATGACGCATTGCAAGCCGGGAGCTCTGTCCGGGAGGCCTCGGCCATGCTCCGCATTCCGAAGAGCACAGTTGCTCGGATCAAGCTGAACCAGGCCATCGGGCCTGCGCCGTGGCGTGGTCCCGCCACGACCGGAACGACATGGATGACCCCCGAGGCGTACGTCGAGGCGCACAACGCCGCGTGGGCGCACGACGAGACCCAGCACATCCACCACGCGCCGTTCGGGATCGAAACCCTCGACGATGGATCGCGCGTCGTAACCGCCGTTCCAATGACGAATCGGGGCGTAGCGCACTACCGCGACTGACCTGCCGCCCGAGGCCCAGCCCTTGACAGAGTGAATACACTGTAGTCAGCCGAATACAAAGGTCAGGAGCAGAGATGACCACGAGCGTGCGCATCCCCGAGGAGACACAGCGACGCCTCGATGCCCTTGCCGAGCGGACGCACCGCTCACGTTCGTTCTATCTGCGCGAGGCGATCGAGCGCGGTCTCCCACAGGTCGAGTGGGAGTACGACATCGCTGCGCGCGTCGGCGAGGTGCGCTCAGGAGCGGTGGCTACCGAGACCTTGGCCGAGGTGGTGGCCGAGCTTGGCTTGGACGATTGAGCTGCACCCGGACGCCGCCAAGTCGCTGCGCAGCCTGGCCCGCAAGGACCGGCCGATGGCCAAGCGGATCACCGACTACCTGGCCGATGTCGAACGGGCCGATGACCCCCGTTCGCGTGGGAAGGCACTGACCGGTCCGCTGACCGGGTTGTGGCGCTACCGGATAGGAGACTGGCGCGTCGTGGTGGACATCTACGACGACCGCCTGGTCATCCTGGCTCTCGACATTGAGCACCGGTCGAGGGTGTACCGATGATCGTCTTGGGCTTGAACAGCCTCATCTGGTGCGGGTGCTGGCCTCGCCGGGCTGGTCATAGCCTGCGGCGTCTGTGGCCTCCTGCTCCCGTCGGGCCCGATCCATGCGGGCCAGGGCTTGCGCGTGGGTGTCTTGAGCTTGGACGAGCTCGTATTCTGCGTCTGGCTGCGCAGTCGCGTCGGGGTCCATGTTCACGGTGCTCCTTTCGGGCAGGCTGACCACAGCCCGCGTTGCGCCTGCTGGGCGTCGGTGAGGGCCAGGTCGTACAGCAGAGCCCGGGTGCCGGCGCCGGCGGGCCAGAACGGGCGAGCAGCGCCCTGCCGTAGCAGGGCTTCTTGGACGTCGAGGCCGTCCTGGACCAGGTAGCGAAGCGGCCGGCCGTAGACGTCGCGGTCAGCCTGCGTGGGATCGGCGACCAGCTGCACGGTGGAACCGACCGGGACGATCCGGGAGAGGGTGTCTCTGGCCTGGGCTGCCCAGCACTGCCCAGACTGACCGTCGTGACCCAGTTCGGGAGCGTTGATGCCCAGAAGTCTGACCCTGCCCAGGTCCGCGCCGTCGCTGGAGGTGACCCGGACGGTGTCGCCGTCGCTGATCGCGGAGATCCTGCCGCTGCCCACGGGTGCCGAGCTCAGCGCCTTGGTGGCGACCGCGTGCGGCACGATGGCGGCGGCGAGGCCGAGGCCGAGCAGTGTCATCGACAGCCGGTGGTTCATGGTCGGACGCCGCTGATGAGTCGCAGGTGTGGTCCCACCGGCTGGCGTTGGTCCTCGAGCATCTCGTCCAGCGTTGCCCCTGCTGCGACCAGGAACCGCTCGGCGGCCTCCCATGCGGCGCGAGAGGGGCGGGCACCCTGCACCGTGTCGGCGGCCGCCCGCAGGAGCTGGCTGACGACGGCGTAGTAGCGCCGGTTCTGCTCGTGTTCGCGATCTTCCCTGTTCTCGGAACGACGGGGCAGGCAGCGGGTGGCAGTCAGCTGTTCCGCCAGGACGAGGGAGCCGTTCAGGTAGCCCCCGGGCGCGATGGCGGGCCGGCCTGTGCAGACGGCGAGGTCCTCGCCGATCTGCCCTCGTAGCTGCGCAAGGGCTGCGGCGAACTCGGCAGTCGGGGCAGTGGCCTGCGCGGCAGCGCCGGTCATCTGGCCGGCCCACCGAACAACGGGCCTTTCGCGGGCTGCCCATCGCCGCCGGTGTGAGCGTGGGCGGCGGCAGCGACCGCGTCGGCGTGACCGAGGGAGCGAGCCGCGCCAGCGCCGGCGTACTCCAGGGTCCGGTCGAGATGACGGACAGCCTCTTCACCGCGCACGACCGACCGGCCCGCCACCTGGGTGCCCCGGTCGATCCGCAGGGCGACGTACTGTCGTTCCGTGTCCCTCAGGCTGGGGCTGGTCAAGCCGGCTGCGGTTTCAGCTGCTTCCTTCAGATGGGTGCGCGCTGCCTTGGCCAGGGGCGCGGCCAGGTCCACCAGCACGGCGAGATCTTCGACCTTGGCGGTCAGGCTGGAGACATCCGCCCCCGCGGGCGTCGGGTGGTCGTCCTCGTAGCCGGCCAGACGGTGCCGTGCACTGTCCAGGTGGCGCCGGGCTGACGTGAGCCGCTCCTCGATGTCGCCCGCCAGGCTGGAACCCACGGCGCAGCGCTGGCGCAGGATGTCCAGCTGGTCGCCAGCGTTGCGAAGATACGCGGCCGCCCGCGGGTCCTGCGGTGACAGTCGGACGCGGGAGGTCTCCGCCTCGACATCGTCGATGGCCCTCTCCGCGCTGCGGGCATACCCACGCAGTTCCTCCACGAGCCCCCAGACCTGCTGAAGGTTGGCGCGCACTGCGGCAAGGTCGGCGGTGACCTCGTCAGCAACGCGGGGGTCACTCATCGTGCTCACCAGTGCCCGGTGGGCACGGCGGCTGAAGGTGCAGCTGCTGCAGCGCGTCGATCGCCCGCAGCGCTTCCTCCAGGTGCGCTCGGATGCTCTCAAGCGTGGGCTGTTCAGCCACTGGGGCCTGCTCTCTGGCCCTCACCCCGCACGGGCGCCGCAACGATGCCCGTGCGTGAAGGCAGGTAGCCGGTCGCCGGCCGTTCCGGCGTCCTCCTACCTACCGAAAGCGAGACCCGCCGGCTGGAGGGTCAGTTTCCCGCCGGCGAGCCCTCCACCTGATCGGACTCCGGTGCTGTAGATGGTTGCTCGTGCACGGCGGATGGACCGGTATCGGAGGTTGCACGCAGCCGGGTGAGGACATCGTCCAAGGCGCTGCTCAGGCGTTGAGGCGGACGTTCGGCGTGCAGCTCGTCCAGAACTTCGGGGTCCTCGGCCCGGGGTTCGGTGAGGGTGGGTTGCAGGAAGGCTTGTCGGCGCAGCACCGCGTTGACCATTCGGCGGTAGGCCTCGGTGTCGCGGGGCTCATGCAGCCAGGCTGCGGCAGCAGCGGCGACCTGGTGGTCGTGCCACTCCAGATCGCGGGGCGTGTACGGGCCGGGGCTCACGACTGGTGATCCCAGGGTTGATGACCCGCCCACGCTTCCGGACTCGCCTCGGCCGCCGTCGCTGCCCACCTGTCGTACTCGTCGGGGTTGAACCAGATGAGCCGCGCAGCCACGTTGAGGGCGCGCAGCCCATCGACGACGCGCAGCTGGGCGATCGCGTGGGTGGGGGCGGGCCAGGACAGCCCGGTGACGGCCCTCAAAGTGTCCTGGTCGCGAAAGCGCAGCAGGGTGACGGGACCGCCCGCGGGGACCGCGAGCCGTGACTCGACGTGCTCTCGGACTGCGGCGGCGAGCTCGTCGAGGATGTTGGCGACGTCATCGGGGACAACGCCGTTGCCGCTCTCCCAGTGCCGCACGCTTCGCACCGTGACACCTCCCACCTCGGCCACCCACTCGCTGGACAGCCCCAGCGCCTCGCGGGTGGTCTTCAGTTCTGCAGGGGTCACGCTCTCAGTCTGCACTGCCGGGCCGATCTCGGTCAGGCCCCTGCATCGCCAGGCAGGCTTCGAGCTCGTCGACGAAGCGGGGCCGGTCTACGGCGCGCCACGACACAGCCGAGGAATCCTGTGCAGGAATCTTGACGATCTCACCGGCGGCCGCCATCGCCCGCAGGGCGTGGTAGACCTCGCGCGCAAACCGGGCCCGGACGTGCACATGGTGATCGCCGCAGCAGGTCTCCTGGCGGGTGCGGGCGCTGCGTCGGCGGACGTGCCAGGACTGGACGCACCCGTCGTAGACCTCGACCAAGGCCGGGGCAGCGCAGGCGACCTCGCCGGTCGTCATTGGCTGGTGGCAGTCCTGCAAGGTCGCCAGAAGCTGGTCGTACAGGGCTCTGGTCGCCGGTGTCATGGCGCACTCCTGCTCACGCAGGTAGAACACACCCGGATCCCATGATCGGTGATGACCCACCAGCAGCCGGGCCAGCAGGCCTGCTCGTCGGTGCACCCGCAGCCAGGGCAGCACGCGGGCTCCAGTGCCACGGGCGTGGGCCTGAGAGACCGGGGCAATCGGAGGGGATGTCCAGGGTCCCCGCGCCGGGTCATGGCCAGCGCGTGCAGCTGCACACCGTGTCGCTGCGCGGCGGCCAGCAGGCGCGCGACCTGCCGATCCTTCAGTGGGTGCTGGTGCGCGCCCCAGGCGGCGACGACGACCGCGCTGGTCGCGGCCGCAGTCCTGAGCGCGGTCTCGATGGTGTCTTCGTTGTGTACACCGATCGCGGTGATGTCTGAGGGCATCTGGTCGGGGTGGGTGGCGCGCCACGCGAACAGGTTCCACACGTGCAAGCTGCTGGCCCCCAAGGCTCGGGCATACCCAAGGCAACGGGTGATAGTCCGGTCGTCCTGCGCTGCGGTGGCCTGCGAGGGGTTGAGCATGGCGAAGTGCAGAGCGGGACCAGCGCCGGGAAGGTCCCGCGTGAGGTAGTAGCGGTAGCGCCCGTCGGCCGAGAACAAGGCCGTCGCGGTGCCGTGATGTTGGCCCCAGAGCTCTTCGCGTGTCATGCCGCCGCCGCCTGATGCAGAGCGGCCCGGAGCCGGGTCCCAATCCATTCACCCACCGGCGGGGACACGGCGTTGCCGTAGCCGTCGACCTGATCTCGGGCCGAGCCCCACACGATCCACGTGCCCTTGTGCCCTGGCCCGAAATCGACGTCAAAGCCGCACCCACGCCCGATCTCGTGGGCGAACATCATCCGGAAGTAGCAGTCCTCAAGGGCCAGGTCGGCCAACGCGGCCTGCCACTGCGCCGAGATCAACGCCGTGGTGTCCCGGGCAGTGATCGCCCCGAAGGGATCCAGCAGCGGGTGCAGTGAGGTCTCCGACCCGGTCGAGCCGTTGAGCTTGGTCCAGCCGGAGAACAGCAGCCCCTGAGTGATCGCCGACCCGACCACGGTGCCCAATGGCCGGTCGAGGGGGTGGCTGCGGTAGCCCGCCTCGTGAATGGCGCCGTTGTTCTTGATCAGCCCTGCAGCGGTGATCAGAGCAGGAACCTGATCGGTGGTGACCGTCGGCATCGGTTCGACGTGACCAGCTGGGGTGGTGTGCTTGCGGTAGGGCAGGACGCCGGAGCACAGGATCCCCATGGTCTCCGAGCCGCCCTGGGTGGGCAACGGCCGATCCGGTCCGCGGGCGACACCCTGATAGTTGGTCACGCCGATCGCGGACGGCCACCCGAAGGCGCCGGCCGACAGCACCGCGGTCTCTTGCTGGCTGGTCTGGGTGGTCAGCGGCTGCCACGGGTGACGCTCGGATCCGCGAACCGCCTTGGCGGGCATCAGGACCGCAGGGAAGTCGCCGAATCGGCGGCGGCAGCGCTCGGCCCGCGCCATGGTGGCCGCCGCCAGCGGCTTGTCCCGGTCCCCGATCCGGGTACCAAGGTCGCTCAGGTCGAGGGCCGCCAGCGAGGGCGTGTAGTGGGGCAGGACCAGGCCTCGGCAGGACGGGCACCGGTAGTCGTACTGCTTGCCGTAGCGGACCGTGCCCGAGGGCGGCACCCCGGTACGCCATGTCCACACGGCCTCGATCTGCCTGTCGCAGAAGGAGCACCAGCCGATCGGGCGATGATCGAGGTCGGGCGTCGGAATCCCCTTGTCCCAGAACACCTCGTACAGTCGGTCGCGCGATTGGCCGACGCCGAAGAACATGCTGTTCAGGTAGAGGGTGCGATGCCGATAGCCGAGGTTGGAGAACTGGCGCAGCCACCAGCGGTAGGTGCTGCCGTCACCGACCTTGGGTCGGCCCGGCAGGGCGCGGCCCCAGGACTGCAGCTCGGTGGTGCACTCGACGAGGATCACGCGAGGGTGGTGGGCGTCGGCATAGTGCAGGACGCAGTTGGCGGTTGCCCGGTCCCGTTCGGAGCGGGTGACGCGAGCCTCAAAGTCGGGGTCTTGGACGTCGAAGAGCGACAGCGCCTGGGCGTAGGCCTTCTTGGTGTTCGCGGGGGAGTGGTTCACGCAGCTGACGCCGGCAGCGAGCAGGTCTGCCTTGGGCAGGTCCCGTGCTGAGTGGTAACTGGTCGACTCGGTGTCGACGAGGTCGGCGATCCAGTGCTCGACATGCGGATGGTTGGCTTCGTGGATCTCGACCTTGTAGCTGTTGTGGTTGGCGGCGGTGATCGCGGTGAACCCCGCGCTTTCGATTCCCTGGGTCAGGCCTCCGAACCCGGAGAAGAGGTCCACAGCGGTGTACTCGTCGTGACCGAATCGACGACGGCGTGTGGCAGGTCGGCAGGTGGCGGTGGCGGTGGCGGTCATGCTGACCACCTGCTGGCGATGCCATGTGCCTGGCGCAGCCGAAGCACGGTGCGGCTACAGACCCCCAGGCGTTCGGCGATCTGCTCGTCGCTCCACCCGTGCTCGACGAGGCGGCGCAGGGCCTCGACCCGCTCGTCCTCGCGCAGCCCAACGGGACGACGGCCGGACATGACGGCCTGAACTGCCACCTCGTCGACGTCGTTGTCGACGTCCACGCCAGACAGGCCGGCCGGCGTCGCGTGCACGTCGTCGATCGCGTCGTCGTCCCACGCCAGCGGAGGGGGGTAGCCCGCAGCAGCCGCGATCGAGCGGGCCTTGACGCTGTGGCCCGGGGTCATGGAGAGACGATCGTAGGCTTGGGCGACCGCTTCCCATCGGGCCTGGGTGATCCACCGTCCGGCTTGGTTGACGACCAGGTAGACCTCCCGCTCGGTGAGTGTGGTCGCATCGGCGATGTCGCGCGCGCAGTGCCCGATCGCTTGGAGTGCGCGGATCCGGCGAACGGCGCCGACCTTGGGCACGAATCCGGCGGCGTTAGGTCGGGTCGTGAGGTCGTGCGGCGTGATCTTCATCAGTGCCGAGCTGACGCGCCTGGTGACGGTGGGTTGCTGGCCGCTGGAGATCCGGGCCACGACGCTGGTCGGGACACCACTGACCTCGGCGATGCCTCGAAGGGAGGCTTCTCCGCGCAGGAGATCACGCAGGTGTTCTCGCACGGTGTCGGCCGAGACGGTGCGGTAGAGGCCGCAGCCCCGCTCGAGTCGCCACTGCTTCTGATAGCGCAGGGTGGCTGTGCTGGTCATTGCCGGCCTCCGTCGTGGACGTCGGCGGCGCAGGCTCGCCCGTGGATGTGCTCGAAGAGGGACCTGTGTGTGGTGCACGTTCGGCAGCAGTGCCCTGAATGCGTCCAGTTCGTCTCGGCGCAGGGGATGATGGCGCACAGGCACAGCGCTGCGGGCCAGCCGGGGTGAGCAGCGACGTGGAGGGAGATCCGGTGCAACGTGGCCGCGTCCTCGGGGCGGCCTTCTGCAGCGAGCACGAGGGCAGAAGCGACGCAGGCGATCGGATACCGGGTCGCCGCGTGCGTGCCGGGGTCGCGTCGAAGCGGGGGAGCGGTGACGGTCACGACGCTCACCCCTGCAGCACGCGGAGGCGAAAGGTGCGGGTCCCGTCATGGCCGTCCTCAAGAGACAGCACGACGTCGCTGCCCTGTGCGGTAGCAGTGGCGACGATGATCCCGTCGACGTCCGGATCGCCCTCGAGGAAGAGGGCGGTGTCGGCGGCGACGTCTTCGAGGGTGAGGTCCTCGACTCTGACGAAGTCGCGCTTAGGGGTGGGGTCGATCATGTGGTCCTCCTTGAGGATCGAGCCGCACGGTTGCCTGCTCGTTGCGATCTAGTCGAACAGATGGAACTGACGTGGCGCTACCCTCGCCTCGACGCTGTGGATAGTGAGTCCGTGCGGTGGCGGGTTGTGGACCATGCCCGTGCGGGGCGTGATCATCGGTCCGCCGGCGGCAGCGCCGGGATGGTCTCCTCGAGGTCCCATCGCCACGCCCCGCCGGCGGCGTTGGGCGAGTCCATCGAGGCGTTCCCTTGGGTGTGCCCAAGATGCAGGGGGGTGGGTTCGCGGGTGTCGGTCAGAACCGCGATCGGCAGGTCCACCGTGGACGGGAGCGAGAACCTCGGGGTGGTGCGGAAACGTCGCTGAGTGTCGACGAGGCGGTCCAGGAGGACCTTGGCGTAGGGGTCTTGGTAGGGCAGCCACTGCGCGGTCGTGGGCATCAACGCGACCTCCTCGGCCATGGCTGCTCCGCCTCGGCCGACGGTGAACGTGGCGATCACGACCAGGTGGCTCGTTTCGTCGGCCACCCACAGGTCCAGCTCGAGCGCGAAAGCGCGCTTGAGACGCCGGTGCAGCCGGTCGTCGAGGAACAGAGGAGCGTCGGGAAGGTGTTTGAGCACCATCTTGTGCCCGTAGCGGGCTGCGTCGATCGCCTTGATTTCGGCGATGAGGACCATCAGCTGCTGCCGGTGCCCCGGACGGGCCGAGGCCTTCTGCCACTGGTTGAGCCGCTTGGCCGCCAATTCGGCCTTGTGCTCGAGCCGGAACGGCTCGGGTGTGTAGACCCGCTCCGCCAAGGGGCCGCCTTTGGTCCGAGCGGTGGCGGCCGCGCGGCGCAACAGCCACGCGATCAGGCCCCAGTGTCGCCGGCCCATCATCCCCGGCGCCCACGCGACCAGATTGGACTCCTCCCACAGGTAGTCGAGTAGGGCTCGCAGGGTCAGGCTCCGGCCGGTAGTGGTCACACTGTCCAGCGCCGTGGGGGAGCTGTTCGTGTCGACGGCGGCACGTTCTCCGACAGAGAGGCGGAATCCGAGGCGTAGAACGGTCAGGCCCGTGTCCGGGTCGACACGCACCGCGTCGCCGAGCAGGCAGCCGAGCCCGCTGAGATCTTCGGGTGCGTAGGAGCCGCAGTCGGGCGTGTGGTGGGCTCCGGTGCCGGGCATCCGCTTGACGATGAGTCTGTTCCCGGCCCTGGCGATATACATGGGCACACCCCTGGGGGAGCAGGGGCACTGCGGCCGGTTCCCGCCCACGTAGGCCTCGGCCAGGAGCTGCTGCCCGGCGGAGGTGTCCGGGCGAACCAGGTGCCCGCCGAGTAAGTAGGCACAGGTGAGGGCGTCGTCGCCGACGACGGTCGGGACCGGGCGCACGTCGTCCATGAGCGGCCTACCGAGCCAGCGGGCGTGACGCGCCCGTCGCCGAGGAGAAGGACGGAGACGCGTCCCTGGTGGAGCGCAGCCTGGTGGCGCCCACAGCGGCCTGCCACTGCAGGTCAGGGACGGGTGCGCCCGCGTGCCGGGTCGGGATCCCCTCACGCTGCCTCCAGCGCAGGACCGTACGGTCACTCACCCCGAGGCGGTCGGCGATCTGGGGGTCTGATGCGCCACGCGCGGCGAGGGCACCCACCGCCAAGGTCTTTTCGCGTGCGGTCAGACCCGGACCTCGAGGGTCGCCATCCAGCGTGCGCCTCACGGCGACCATGTCGATCACATCGGCCCCTCGGCCTTTGCTCAGCTCGCCGTGGGGGAGGGCGGTGGGGTCGTCGATGGAGTCGTCGTCCTTATCTGTAGCTGATCGAGGACTGTCGTGTACGTGATCGACGTCAGTGTGAGGGGCGGGTGGGCTGCGTCATGCTCGTGTTATCTGTGGCGTTGTTGCCCACGTGCGCGGATCGGCCCGGATCGTAGGCTGCCCGAGTGAGCCCGAGTTCGATTCCTACGACTGCCGACGTGGCCGGAGCCCTGGCGCGGTTCTTCCATGGCGGCGCTGGGCCTAGCCATAGCGTGATCAGCCGGGTACTGGTTGAGGCGGGGTATTTCGATGACTACGAGGCCAGGGCTGATGTTCAGGGGCCGAACAAGGAGTCCCGTGTCCTTCGCGCGTTCGGGGCCGCGCGGGCCGAACCAGCGAGGGCGCGCAAGCTGATCGAGGGGCTCTTGAGTGCCCTGCGGCTTGACGGCCTGGTTGGTGATGGGGCCTCGGGGGACAACGTGGACCGGCTACGGCGTGCCCTGGGCAGCGCGGGCTGGTACCTCAGCCCTGACGGGCAGCTCCAACCGTTCGCCGGTGTCGACCTTGACACTGGCGGCCGCGAGGCACTCGATGAGCAGCTGGAGCGGCTGCGTCGGTCCACGGCCGACCCGGGGCTTCTCATTGGTACCGCCAAGGACCTGTTGGAGGCGATCGCCAAGTTCGTTCTCGAGGAGCTGGGGTGGTCGACGACGGCGAAGATGGACTTCGGCCAGGTGTGGCACCTCGCGAGGGAGCGGCTCGGTGTGCTGCCTGAGCAGGTTGATCCGGACGTTCCGGGGGCGTCAGCGATCAAGGCGATCCACCAGTCGACTTGGCGAATCGCTGAGCAGGTGAACGCGCTGAGGAACCTGCAGGGCACTGGACACGGTAGGACGCTCCCGACGGGAATCAGCGAGGAGCTGGCCCTCTTGGTCGTCCGCGAGGCCGGCAGTGTTGCGGAGTACATGCTGAGCTTGCTGGAGCGTTCGAAGGGCTCTCAGTGACCCTTGGTGGCCGTCAGAAGAGGGCGTCGGGCTCGTGGAGGTCAGTGCGTTTGCGGGCCTGGAAGTAGGGCAGAAGCGCCATGGGCATCTTGGGTCGTTGACCGGCGAGGAGTTGCTCGACGCTGAGGATCTGGACCTTGGGGAAGATTTGTCCGTTGGCAGGGTGTCGGTATGTGCCCGAGTGGTTGGCGGCGTCGATCATCCCTGCGGTGGGCGGACGCATGCAGATGAAGATGCCCATGCCGGCGTGTTGGGACTCGACGGTGCCTACGAGGTCTCGGACGTGGCCGGGGTTGGTGGCGCCGCCTTTGACGGAGACCAGGACCCGTTCTGAGGTTCCCTTGGCGTCGAGGGGGAAGCGGATGACGCCGTCGATCCCTTTTAGCCCAACTCCCACATCTCCGGGTTGGGCTTCCACGGCAAGCCGTCGGTGTGCACCGCCCACGCCGGCGCGCCGTTGCCACCCAGTGGCGGGT
>ENA-UOWE01000676-UOWE01000676.1-activated-sludge-metagenome-genome-assembly--contig:-NODE-676-length-47133-cov-29.139959_pt1 | contig 47133 bp, 33 predicted proteins | sample MGYA00249841_ERZ761562 | MGnify/ENA primary metagenome ERZ761562 (study PRJEB28883, sample SAMN05720200) | activated sludge metagenome | isolation source: Anaerobic digester | place: Japan...
AGTCTTCGAGGCGGGCAAACGTGTCCGGCGGCAATTCGTTGATATGCAGCGTGCGGTGGCCGTTAAAGAACTGCCCGACAAACTGCTGAATTCGGGTGGGTGTGATCGTCTGCCCCAGCATTTCCAGGGTGTTTGCGTAGAGGGCATGTATTTCCTGGGGATCCAGCCGCGTGATGGCGACGGGCGCGGGGTCGAAGAGGGGCTGGCGGCGCGGCGGCGTGTAGAGACTGTGGCTGTCCGGCTGGCGCAGCGGCATGGATTGGAAGGTGGGGGCGTCTTCCGGCAATGCCGGCACGTTTGCATCAAGCAGCGCGGCGAATCCTTTCGCCAGCAGCGCGAGCCGATCCTTGAAACTGCCCTCCGCGCCGACCAGTTGATAGCGAATCTGCCGCAAGGAGGTACGGAGGTATTGCGCATGCCGCCGGTCAATCTCTTCCAGCAGTGGATCGAGCGTCTCCAATTGGCCGACGATAAAGCGCAGGTAGTGGTGGATTTCGTCGCTAGCCTGGGCGGGCGTGAGCCGGCCCAGGGTCGCCAGGTCGTCGGCGGTCGCATTGAGCCATTCCCCATCAAGCTGCCATCCCTGGAGCCGGGCAATGATGTCGCGCCGGTAGCGCGAGACGTGATCAGAGGTCTTCAGGGCATGGTAGGCCGGGCCAAGGACCTGCGTGTAATCGTCGTATTGCAGGCGCAGCAGATCGGCTACCGGGCGGTCGCGGGTGACGCGCTCGGTGTAACGGCGGATGTTTTGGTTCAGCTCGTTGAGGCCGCGCACCAGTTGGCGGACATTCTCGTAGGCCTGGGGGAGCGCCAAAGCGGGGGAGAAATCGTCATTGTCGTTGGTGAGCAGTTGGTGGGCGGCGTACAGTTGACCGGTGTACTCGCGGGGCTTTTGCTCCTGGATGGCGCGCATGGCTTCCAACAGCGTGAAGGCGTAGTCAGGCAGGATGATGAACTCCGTGTAATCCGCCGTCTGTTCGCGTTCCAGCCAACCCGTCTCGATGAGGCGGCGCAACACCCAACTGGCGTACTCACGGGCGTCGCCAGAGGCCGGTGCGTCCGGGTCGCCGCCGCTGGCGCCGGTCAGCGCATCGGCGCCTTCGTGCGCGACGTACTCCACAATGTCGGCGATGACCATATCGCGGGTCAGCCCGAAGCGGTTGAATTCCGCCAACCCGTAGATGCGGAGCAGGATCGCCATGTAGTGGCGCTGGTAACCGCCCGAACCGAGGGGATTGAATAGTGTTGCAGGAAGGACGTCAAAGGGATTCCGGAGGGTCTGCGTCGTTGTGGTCATACGGCGTCCTTGTCAGGGGAGGATGACGCGCCGTTATTCTCCCAGGCAAGAATCTCTTCGGGGCGGCACAACAGCGTCGCACACAAGCGTTCCAGCGCGTCCAACTCCAGATAACGCGCCACGCCCGCGTCCAGGCGATAGACCAGGTCTTTGGGGACGCCAGCGACATCGGCCAGGCGACGGAGCGTCCAGCGTTCGCCGGTGGTCATCTGGCGTTTGCCCAACAGCATGGTGAGTGTGTTTTTTGTCGTTATGGTCATAAGGGAATCTCGAACATTTGTTCTATTTCCCTTATTATAACGTCATTTGTCGCGCTGTCAAGACATTTTGGAGGATTTTGGGGACAAATGCAGCGTATTACGTGCAAAAGCAAATCTCAGCGCGTCGCAACCAGCCGGATGGCGCCTTCCATACCACAAACGGTGCATCGCTCTCCCTCATCAAACAGCGCAGGAATGGCCTGCACACGATAACCCGGCGCGGTCAGTTCAGCCCAGAAGGTGTCTTGCGAAAGAGTAATCGTCAGGCCGGTCGCGTCCGCGCTGATGCCGGTGACTTCGGCGGTGGCGTAGTGGAGCGTGATGTCTGGCCTGAGCTGCCATTCCAGCGGCAAAATCAACCCTTGGCGCGCAGGCAAGCGCAGAGGATGACCGCTGAACAACAGATCGCCGCGATAGGCCACGGTGGTCTCGATGGGGTCGTCCTGATAGTTGTTGATGAACAGGAAACTGCCGCGCTCTCCACGGCTGAGATACACATCGGCCCAATCACTGAGCGTGAAAAGCGGCACACAACCCATGCGTAAGGCAATCTGATCCACAATGTCCAGGTCGTCGAGCGTGTTGGCAGCGAGGGCTGCGCCTAAAAGCATCACCGTCCCCTGCCCCAACCGTTGTGTGATCCCCACCGGCGCGCCTTCACAGGTCGCCCAGACTGCATCGAAGTTGCCGGCGTAAGTCTCCACAAAGGAAACCGGTACGTCGCTATGGTCAAAGGCTGTGATCAGCCGAGACGTGAACGACGGATCGCTGTTTACTGCCGTAACACCCAGGGCATCCCGCAGCAACGTACAGAGTTGCCCGTTTTCATCCTCGCGGGGCAGCCGCCCGACGATGACGAGCTTCCCGCCGGACGCAACGTAATCCACCAGCTTGCGTTGTATCGCTGCCTCGCAGGTTTGGTCGAGCATCACCCACAACCACGGATGATGAGGCACATCGAGCGCGGCGCGGCAAAGGTCCAGTGCGGCGAAGGGGCGATGTGTCAGAGTCAAACCGCGGGCGATGAAGTCGAACAGGATGACCTCGCGCTGGTGGGTGAGGATGTCGGTCGCCGCCTGCGTCGCGGGGAGATTGACTTCGGTCATGAAGTCGTCCAGCCGGAAGCCAATCGTGGTGACGGTTTCGGGCCGGGCGCGTGTCAAGGCGTCGCCGTAAGCGGCCAGAACGCGCGACAGACGCGGGTAGCGGTGATAGTGGCGGCGCACGGTCCCGTCCTTGCGCACCGGATGCCCCCAGTCGTGGCGCTTGACGGGACTCAGCAGCGGGTCGTTCTCGCCGTCGCAAAACAGGTAATGGTTGAAGGCGCGCATCCCGCAGGCGAGGCTCAGGCGGGTGTGCAGATCGTACAAGGACGTCTGCCCGTTGCCGAAATCCTGGTTGCCGCCAGCCTGGAATTCGATAGAGAACAGCGGTTGCTGTGGGTTCTGCAGGGCCGCCGTCATCGCGTTGACCAGCAGGATGTGGTGGATATTGCTCTCGCCGATGAACAGGGGATACACATCCGTCGCACTGATCACGCCGTCCAGCGCCATGACCTCGACCAGTTGCGAGAGGCCGATGGGGAACGTCTTGCCGCCGTTGCCAAAGCCGTGGATGTTGATGACCGGCGGGACTTCCAGGCCATAGGCGCGCGCGGTGTCCAGCAGGAAGGCGGCATAATCGCGCAGATACCGGCGGTAGAAGCGACGATAGTCGGCGACGAGACGGGTTGCAAACGGGGTATGGGGCAAGGTAAGTTGTTCGCACAGTGCCTCCGGTAAAACATCGAAAGGATAGGGTTCATGAAGGGCGTCGCCGCAAGTTTGATGCAGATAGGCTGCGAAGCGGGTCAGCGTGTCGGGATTGAGATCGAAGATGTTCCTGACCCACTGCATCATGCCCATTTCGTTATCCAGTTGCACCAGGACGATAGGGCCACCGCGCGTGATCTGGCGCGGGGCGAGCACGCTGAACACGGCCTCATACCACGCGGTAGCGCAGCGCCGAAAATCCGGGTGCAGGTAACTGGCGAGGTTCTGCGCCTGCCCGTGCTGGTCCACAAAAGCCGCCTGGGGATAACGCTCGAACACCCACGGCGGGATACCCTCGTTGATGGTTTCGGCCATGATGTAGGGGCCGGACCGGGCGATGACGTATAACCCCAGCGCATGAGCCAGGTCCAGGAAGCCGGCCAGGTTGCGCAGCGGATGCGTGCGCCCGTCGAAGTCCGGCGCATCGGGAGACGGCTGATGCCACAGCCAGGGGATGTAGCTGGCGACAGCGTTGAACCCGGCGGCCTTCAACAATCCCAGACGGTGAGGCCACTGGTCGGCAGGCGTGCGAAAGTAGTGGAATTCGCCCGCCTGCAACAGGATAGGGCGGTCATCAATCCAGAATAACCCTTCGGCAGCGCGGAATGTGCTCATAGTGAATCCCTTTCCCAGCGGGTGAATCCCAGAACAGCAAGCGCGCGCTGAATCCACGGGCTGCGCGTGTACACGTCCCAGATCAAGCCGCTCAGGTAGTTTTCGATCATCAGCAGCGCGCAGCCCTTGTTGATGCCGTACACCGATTGGCTGTACCAGGGCGGAGTAGCATCCAGGCTGAACGCATCGTAGAAACCATACGGCCCCCAGGTTTGCGGGTGCTCGCGGCACAGATAGGCCAGCATGTCCAGCGTCAGGTCGGGGATGAAGGGCAAGCAAGCCGTCGCGTTGCTGATGGAGACGACGCCGTTGGGACGCGGCGGCGTCAAGGCCGGCAGCGCGCCCGATACATCATAGCCCCAGGGACTGTCGCCGCAACCGATGCCCCAACAGTGTTCGTGATAGGTCTTGAACTCGCCCGCGTGCGCGAGACAAAAATCACGGTTGGCGAGCGCCGCCAGGCGCGTGTTGTTGAACCAGTCCACACCGTCGGGATCGAGGTAGTGCGCGGTATCAAGCCAGGCTTCGGTGTACTGGTAAGCGAACAACGTTCCCCCAGGATTGATGATGACCGGCTGGCCCTCGTAATCGCCCACCGTGCGGTCGAAGCCGTGATAAAGCGCACGTGCCAGTTCCGGCTCCAGCAGCGGCGCCGCCTGCAAGTACAGCATCTTCTGTTCGGCGGCCATGTCCCAATATCCCACGAAACCGGGATTGCCGCCGACGTAATCGCCGCCGGCGTCGGGATTGTAGGCCATGCGGAACAGCTTACGCCCGTCGCGTTCGACGACGAAGGCACGCCAGTCCACTCGCTCCAGAAGCTGCTGCGCCAGCGCCTCGATCTCGGCGTCGCCAAAATAAGCCGCCGCCGTGATGACGCCGTTCAGACACAAGGCCGTGTCAATGGTGGAAAATTCGCACTGACGCCAACGCGCACTGCTCTGCATGTCCAGGAAATGGGCGAAAAAGCCGCGATGATGATCGGCATGTTGCAACAACGTCAGCAAGGTGCGCCGGACGATGTCCTGTGCGGCGGCGCGCTCCATATAGCCCCGTTCCGCCGCGATGACCCAGGCACTCAGCGCAAAACCGACGGACGCGATGGAGGCAATGTGTGGCTTGCGGGTCACATCCACCGTCAGGCCAAAGCCGGGGCTGTGCGGATCAAGGTTCGTGAAGTCGCGGAAAAAGTCCAGTGTCCCTTTGAGTTCCTGTTCTAAAAACTCACGTTCAGGCATTTGATTCTCCTAGGAGATATACCAGACGCACGGCAAAATTACCCCATTTCTGTCAGCAGATTAAGCGGAGTTAGCAGATTCTGGTTTGTAAATCCACCCAAAATCTGCTTAATCTGCTAAATCTGCTGATAAAAAATGTGATGTTTTAGCGAGGATTCGCGCGGGATGAAGGCGGTCGGGATGCGCATCGGTTCCGGCAATCGCCCGCTTTCCAGATAGTCGAACAGCCAGGTCGCCGCGGTCATGCCCCACAGGAAGCGCGAAGCGCCGATGGTGGAAAGGCTCGGCTGCATGTATTGGGCGATGCGAATGTCATCGAAGCCCACGATGGCGATGTCGTCGGGCGCTTTGAGGCCATGCTCTTTCATCGCCTTGATGAAGCCAATCGCCATTTGGTCGTTGGCGCAGAAGACAGCTTCGGGCAGATTCCCGGCGGCGATGACGCTTTGGGCCACATCATAGCCCGATTCCTCGAAGAAATTCCCTTGATAGACTGCGACAGTCAAGCCGTGTCGGGCCGCCTCGCCCAAAAACGTCTCGGTACGCTCGGCGTTGTCGAAGGAATCCAGCGCGCCTGCCACGTAGGCCAGACGGCGCAATCCCTGCCGGTAGAGATGCTCGAAGGCTTCCACCACGCCATGGCGGTTGTCAATCAATAACGGAAAAACGTAGTCCGCCTCCAGACGGCGGTCCAGCACGACGATGGGAAACGTCGGCGCAGCCAGCTTGAGGACGAGGTCACTGTCAATCTTGGAGTCGAAAACGATGGCCCCGTCCACCTGCCGGTGGGTGAAAATCCGGCGTTCGACCTGGCTCTCCGGACACACGATGAGGTCGTAGTCGGTCTGCAGGACGGCGTTGTGGATGCCTTCAAGGATGTCCTCGTAGAAGGCGCCGCTGAAGCGCGTGATGAACACGCCGATTGTACGCGACTTGCGCTTCTTGAGATGCCGGGCGAAGGCGTTGGGGTGGTAATTAATGTCCGCAGCGGCCTGCAAGATGCGCTGGCGCGTCTCCTCACTGATGGTGCCCGTCGCGTTCAAGGCATACGAGGCTGCGGTGATGCTCACTCCGGCGCGGCGCGCCACGTCTTTGATGGTTGGCATAAATTCTCCCTGAAGTAGTCTGGTAGTCGTTAGTCTGGTGGTCGTTAGTCTCTTGCTCGGGCCGGTCTCTGACCGCGCCCGCCTATGCCTTCACGATGGCACGGTCGGAGACCGGCCACAGCTTTTGTAGAACAGGCGTTACGGTTTCACCAAACCCAAACGCGCTAATCCTTGTTGAATGTGAACGTTGCGCATCGCCACCTTGTGGACGATGTCGTTTTCGTAGTTCGCCAGCATCAGCAATGAGATGCCTTTATCAATGCCGATCACATCGCTGGCAAACCAGTTTTTGGTCAGGTTGTAGGCATCCTGGAAGCCATAACGTCCTTTCAGCGGCTCCAGCGTGTAGTAATTGCGCATGGCCTGCTGCGATTGTTCCGGCGTGAAGATGATCGAGCCGATCGCGCCAGCCGGTGGAATGGTGTCATCAATGAAATGCGCCTTGTTGTCGTAGCCGGAGGGCGGCGCGCCATAAAGTCCGTTGTAGCCGTTCGGCCCGTCGCAGGCGCTCAAGCCCCAGGCGTCGGGACCTAAGGTCTTGTATTTGGCATCCATAGCCGTCGCAAAGCGGTAATGCGCCAGCGACGCCTCGACGGAATTCTCGAACCAGTTCACGCCCTTTTTATCCACATACTCGCGGAAGTCAATCCAGGCGTGGCTGTATTGATAGGTGAAAATCGAACCGAACCAGGAGTGGACAAAGGGCTGGCCTTCCCCGTATTTGGCGTAATGGCGGGTGAACGTGTAGTACGGTTTTTCGTCCAGGGGATACGTGTCGGAACCGGCAGCCAGCACGTAGAGCATCAGTTGCTCGGCGTAGAAATCCCAATGGCCCTCAAAGCCCTTTTCGGGGCGGTAGGCCATATAGAACATCGAGTGGGATTCGTCCACAAACCAGGGCCAGTTCACGGCAGCGTAAATTTCCTCTGCTTTGGCAGCCAGATCGCCGCCGAAATACTCGCCGGCGGTCAGCACACCCATGAGCAAGATCGCCGTATCAATGGTGGAGACTTCGCTCTCCCAGGCACGCTTGCCGGTGGCGAGGTTGACGAAGTGATAGTAGAAGCCTTCGGTGTGCTCCATGGCGAGCAGCGTGTCGAACGTGCCCGCAACCCGCTCGTAACCTTGCTGGTGGGTGATGTAGCCCTTCTCGACGCCGATCACATAAGCCGTCAGCCCAAAGCCGACCGAGGCGATGCTGGCGATGCCCTCCGAGCCGGGGTAACGGTCGCGGATCAGGCCGTAGCCGGGGCTGTTCACGTCCGTGTTGGCTTGTTCCCAGAAAAAGTCGAAAGCCCCCTTCATCTCGAAGGCGATGATGTCCTCAATAGCCGGTGGCTCAGGCGTGGGGGACGGCGTGAAGGTGGGCGTGGCAACAGGTGTAAGTGTAGCCGTTGGCGTTGTGGGTGCAGACGTGAGCGTAGCGGTCGGCGGTGTGGGCGCAGGTGTCAACGGCGCGGCGCACGCGGCAAGGAGCAGCGCCAACGTCAAAAGCGCGTGGACAAAATGTCGTTTATTCACCGGCCAACCCCGATCTTTCGATAGATTCAACAAACCATTTCTGCAAAACGAAATACATCACCAGCAGCGGCAAAATGATCAAAAACGTGCCACTCATCTTGACGGCTTCGTTCAGCCGGTCAAAAATGTTCACCATGCCGGGCGGGTACAGATTTTCGTATGCTTGTGTGAATTTAGCAAGCTGCATCGGCAAGGTCTGGATCCCGCCTTCGAGAAAAACGACGGTCAGGTAGGTCTCGTTCCAGTACCAGACGACCGAGAAAATAATGGACACGATGAACGCCGGAATCGCCCCCGGCAGCGCGACGCGGACAAAAATCCCCAGGTCCGACGCGCCGTCCAGCCGGGCAGCCTCTTCCAACGCGCGCGGGAGCGAGAGAAACGTCTGGTAGAAAATCAGGATGAAAATCGCACTCTTGAATCCCTGTCCGAGCAACGCCGGCAGCAGCAACGACCACAGACTGCCCAACAACCCAAACTTCCGGTAAGTGAGCATCTGGGGGATGACCGTGTTTTGCGGCGGGATGATGAAGGTGGCGAAGATGAGCAGGAAGAGCAGTCGCTTGCCCCAAAAGCGATAGCGCGCCAGCCCGTAACCCACCAGCGCCGCCACCCAGACTTGCAACAACGATGGCGCCACGCTGACCAGGACCGTGGAGAGCAGCGTCTGTGGATAGGCTAGCACGCGGAAGGCTTTGGCATAGTTGCCCAGATAAGACTGCGTAGGAATCCACTGCACCATTGGATTGAGCAAATCCTGCGGGCTTTTCAGACTGTTGACGAACATGTAGAGCAGCGGGTAGAGATAAACGAAACCGATAGCGGTCAGCACAGCGTAGACAAAGATCATGGGCAGGACGCCATGCCGGCTGCGGCTGCCGAGCAAGCGCAACTTGAGCGTATCACGTGTTATCCGTGGTGGTTTCATCCGTGGTGGTTTCATCGTCTCCCCTAAAGTTCGCTTTTGGTGCGCGGTCGCAAAAGCACGAAGCTCCCCAGCAAGAGTAAGATCAACACCAGAAAGTACAGAAACGACATCGCACTGGCATAGCCGATCCCGCCCTCGACCCGGTACGTCTGTGAGTAGATGTAACGAATCACCTTGTTCTCCGAGAAATGCGAGAGCGTGATGATCGTGTAAAAGGCATTGATGAGCGTCGTTGTCGAAAGCGCGGGCAGCGTGATCTTCCAGAAGGTCTCCCAACCCGACGCGCCGTCCACCGAGGCCGCTTCGTAGATAGAGCGGTCAATCTTTTGCAGGCTGGAAAGATAGATGAGAATCTGCACGCCGGAGAACCACAAGATGAGGATGAACGACGTGAGGACGTATTCGATAGGATTGCGCAAATAGGGCGGCACCTGCGCCAGCGCGTTGACGATGAGCGGCGAGTTGGCAACCTGCGGCGCAGCGGTCACGCCCTGCGCCGCCAGCTCCTTGATGACCGGCCCGCTGGTAATGACGACCGGCAGGAAGAAGATCACGCGAAACAGCCCCCGGAAACGGAAATCCATGTTCAAGAACAGCGCGATGATAAGCGCGAAAATCAGCACGATCGGCACCGACACCAGCGTCTCGACGCCGTACTCGATGAGCAGTTGTACGAACGTCGGATCGGTGAGCAGGGCGCGCGTGTAGTTGTTCCAGGCCAGGAAAGTCATCTGGATGCCGGTGGCTGTCACGGTGACGTTGTTCAGGCTGTAGAGGAAGGTCTCCACCAGCGGCGCGACCGTGAACAGCGCAAAGCCCACGATCCACAGCGCCACGAACCCGTAGCCGTACAGGGCCTCGCGCAAACGAAAAGAGAGTTCCCGCCGGGCACGTCTGCCTGTCATCACGGCGTCACCTCCGAGAGTAGTCGGGTAGTCGTTAGTCGGGTAGTCGCGTAGGCACTTTCATTCGCGGCGGTGTTGCAAGTGGGACTGTCATAGGCGGATACAGGGCTGTCGAGCAGTATGGCATCTTTGGGCGGGATATCCACACCCTGGACGCGCACGGGTTGGGCCGTGTAGTTGACGATGATCTGCTTGCCGTTGGCGTAGCGTGTCGCCATGACACCGTCGGCGAGGGTTTCGCGCGCCACGATCGGGTGTCCGCGCACCGGCCCCAGCAGGCGGTTCAGCCACGTGTAGGCGCGTTTCACTTCGTCGCCCCACTGCCGGTATGACGAGGTGTAAATCCAGCGCGAACTGGTGTTGAGGATGTCCGCCGTCCCCTGGTGGGTGAGGAAGAACGAGGGATAGACGCCGAAATCGGCGTGGCGCAGCAAGTCGTCCTGTACGTTGGAGGAGAAATTCAACGCCGGGCCGTACAACGGGATGTAGCCGGATAACACAATCTGCACAAACGGCACCGTCTCGCTCGTGTAGATATAGCCACTGTCCGCAATCGGAACGTCATAGTAGGCAACAGTGTAGGCCCACAGGTAGTCGTTGGGCCGGTAGAAAGCCGCTGTCCCGTCTTCTGCCAGCAGGCTTTGGTAGGCGCGGATCGCGTCCTCGCGGTTGGCGAAGCGCCCGTCCCGAAAATCGCTGTAGAGCATATAGCCGAGACCGTCTACGGCCAGCCCTGCGTCCAGGTTTTCCGTCACCTGCGCGCTGAGGGCGGCGTAGCGCCGGGTCAGCGCATCCAGGTTGAAGTAAAATGTGCTCCGCATGCGGTTCACGCCCTGCAACACGGAACGCATAATGGACATCGCCAGATCGTAGCGGCGGGAATAGCCGCTCTCGCCACGCAGCGCTGCTTGTGGATCAAGGTACAGGGAAAGCCGTCCACCTTGCGCGGCAATGCTGTCGCCTAACTCGTGGAAGTCGCGCATGTTGCCCAAGGCGCGCTCCAGCTTCAGCTTCGTCGGTGGCATGGTCGCCGCGCCAAGCGGTTGCCAGCCGTAAATCACGACCTCTGGATTCGGCAGCGCCAGGTCGGCCAGGATTTCCTGCATCTGCGCCACGGTCGTCATGGGAATGGGACGCTGCCAGAACAGCACCTTCTCCTTTTCCGCCCCCAGGAATTCCAGGCGGATGCCGATGTCGCTGCTGGCATGGCGTTCGGGCCGGAGCACACCCTGCTCCAGCAGGTATTGTTGATAGCTGCGCGCCATACCCACGTAGTCGCCGTCGGCGCCGGTGAGGAAACGGTAGTGGATGACCACGTCGAAAGCGTTGGTGCGCGGCTGGATCATCGTCACGCCCGCGCCGGCGCGGTTAGTCGGCTGGAAGTAGCTCTCGTTGTAGATGAAGGCGTTGTACATAAAGTTGAAGTTCGTGATAATGCCTGCCGGATGTGCGTGAATTTCGCCGTAGGCCGCGCCTTTTTCCACGATAGCAATGTAGGCAGCCTGCTTTTCGCCATGCACCATGCCGGTGACGGGTATGGAGATGCGATACGCCGGATTCACCTGCGGGTCGAAGGGCCGCACGCCGGTCATCCCCAGGTCGGCGCCGTAATAGCGCCCGTAGAACATCGTCTGCGCTTTGGTCTGCGCAGCAAAACGGATGAGGCTGCCGCATCCGTCGGGGATGAACATGTAGCCGGAAACCTGATCGGCTCTGGTCGCGCCGAAGAAGGGATACACGTAAATCATAGAAAGCCGGACGGCGCCGGTCTCTTGTATGGCGGCGAATGGCATATCCACCCGCACGCCCGCCGCTTCAAGCGTCACCGTGACGCCCACCGAGATGCCGATGTCCATGAACGTGACCTGCGCCGTGAAACCCTGGTCAATCGTGGCAACCGTCATCTCCGGGTTGGCATTGGTAATGGAGACACGGCGCGGCGTCGCCTTCTCGTCCAGGTAATCCAGGCTGATGCCGCTCTGGGCAAAGGCTTTCCAGGTTTTGTTCAGCCTGTCGCCCGGCTCGGTTTCGTCCAGGTTGGAATGCCACACGTAGCCGCTGCGTTTATCGAGCACTTTGAAGGCCAGGGTGCTCCGGTCAAAATAAAGCTGAAAGGTCGCGTTTTCCGCCGCCAACTCATACGAATCGGGAATTCCGGCAGGTCGGATAAAGAATGGAGTATGGAGTACGGAGTACGGAGTATGGAGAACAGAGAATAGAGCCGGAGGCCCCATGACGCTGGCATGGATCGAGAAGGGACTCATCATCCAGCCGAGCAACCAGGCGCATACAAGCAAACCGTGCAGTATCCGTTTCATCTCAACCCCGCAATCCCACTTCCTGGAAAATAGCCAGGACAAAGTCAAACACTTGCCCAAACAGAATGTAGAGGATGTAAACCGTCAGCGCGATCATCGCCATCGTGAAAAACGTCAATAGAATCGTGCGGACAGTCTCCGCAAACGAATAATTATGCACTTCCTTGACCATGATGAAGAACATCAGCGCCGTCCAGGCCCACATCAGGTCTTGCGAGAAGGAGACCAGGAAGATTTCGTTCAGGGTGAGCACGTTGGAGAGCAACGCAATCGGCAGGGCAAACAGCGCGTAGGGGAACAGGCTGTAAGCCGTCCCTATGACCACATCACGGACGCGCCCTTCGCCGTCGCTGATCGTCGAGACCAGGTAATTGGCCGTGTTCCACAAAAACAGCAGGACGACGACCGTGACGATCTCATTTTCCACGCGGATGTCCGACAGATAGGCGTAAGGGCTGAACGGGAACGCCGTGACGTACAGCGTCAGCACCCGCACCACGATCACCCACAGGTAAACCAGCAGCGCGAACGCCAGACTGCCGCGCAGGTTGCGTTTGATGTAGTAGAAGCTGTCCGCCGGTTTTTTGATGAAGCGGAACATGAAGACCAGGTCATCCACCAGCTTGTGACGCTGCCAGCCCCGCACGCGGGCGCGCAAAGGTGCGAACCAGCCATAACGCCGGTCGCCCCAGGCGACGCCCTTCTGCGCCACCGACAGCACGACCAGCGCGATGATGAAGGGGCCTAACACGCGCTGCAAGACGGCGTTGCGCAATTCCCAGAAGGCCTGCGAGTAGCCGCTGCGATCCTCGGCGTAGCGATAGGTTTGCAGGGCGGCGCGGTAGTTCTGCTCCTTGAAGTAGGCGTCGGCCAATCCCTGATAGGCCATGATAAAGGAGCCGTTGTAGTTCAGCACTTCCTCGAAGTAGGGTTTGGCCTCACTGTAGAACCCCTCCATGTACAGCCGCACGCCCTGATGCACGACATCGGCAAAGGCCGTCGTGCGATACACGACGAGCGCGTTCTTGTCCTTATCGAGCACGTAAATGTGATCGCCGTAACGTGCGATGCCGGTCGGGTTGCGCAGCGTCCCCAGGCGTTGTTCGCCGGTGTCTTTGGCGTTGAAGGTGAAGAGCAGCGTCCCGTGCCGGTCGTACTCGAAAACCTTGCCGTCCCCGTCCACAGCCACCAGCAACCCGTCGTCGCTGATGTGAATATCGCGGAAGGATGAAGACCCCAGCAAATCCGGGAAAATGTTGCGCCCCGCAATGGTGAATTTGCGGATGCTCTTGCGCGGCAACGTGCCCGCCGTCACCGTGTAGAGCATAGACTGATTGTCAATCGCCACGTTGGAAGGCGATGCCGCTTCGTTCTTGATGAGCTGATCCAGTTGCTCCGCCGTGAGAAACAACCGTTGCAGGATCATCTTCAGCGACATGCTCGCCGTATTGGCTCCGAAGTAGCCGATGAAATGACCGTCGGGGTTCAGCAGCGCCAGACCGTCAACCGAACCTTCGCTGACGACGTAGACGTTCCGGCGCACGTCCACCGCGAGCTTGCGCGGCAGGAATTCGCGATGCTTGCCGAACAGCGGCTCGGTGGGACGACCGAAACGCTTCTGGAGCTGCCCGTCCTTATCGAAGATGAACACGGCATTCTCCCCGGCGTCGGCCACGTAAACGATTCCCCTGTCGTCCACAAAAACGCCGGTCGGCTTCACGAGCACGCCCTTACCGTATTCGGCTGCGACCGACAGCCGTTCGGCACTGCTCACAGCAAGGCTCTCCAGCTTCACCACGCGCTTGTTGCCGGTGTCGGCGATGTACAGCGCGCCGTCGGCGGCGACGAAGAGGTCTTCTGCGCCGGAAATGGGCAAATCCACCTCGGTCAGCGGCGTGTAGGCGTCCTGCGTCATGTACAAACGCCGGCCCGGCCCCGGCGTCCAGGTCGTATAGGGCGCGTCGGCCTTGACCTGCGTCGCCAGCAGGACCGTCAACACTAGCACCGAAAGCAACGCGATCTTTTTCATTGCTTAAGACCCGAATGTGACATGGTGCTCATCACCTGACTTTGCAGAAAGATGAAGATGATGAGATTGGGCAAAAACACAATCAACGACGCCGCAGCCGCAATGCCCTGTCCGGCGACGACATTCGCGCCTGTGGCGCTGGAGGTGAGCGTCGAAAGGTAAAAGGCGAACGTCTTGAGGCTCTCGCTGTTGATGTACAGCGCGGACGTGTCCACGTTGTTCCAGGCAGCCTGGAACGTCAGAATGGCAATCGTGGCAATCGCCGGGCGAATCATCGGCAGAATGATGTTCCAGTAGATGCCCAAATCCGAAGCGCCGTCAATCTGTGCCGCTTCGATGACCTCGTTCGGGATGCCGTCTATGAACTGCTTGATGAGGAACAGCCCTACCGGCATAGCCAGCGCGGGCAGGATGTGTACGAGGAATGTGTCCAGCAGCCCCAACCGTTGAATGATCAAAAAGCGCGGAATAGTGACGGCAATTGGGACGAACATCAACGCCAGGGTGTTAATGGCGAACAACGTTTGCTTCAAGCCGAAGCGTTTCTTGGAGAGCGCGTAGGCCGCCGTCGAAGAGACCAGGATCGAAGCCGCTACCGTGACCAGCGTGATCATGACGCTGTTGAACAGATACCGGCTGACCGGCACGTTGGAGGTCGAAAGCCGCGCGAACAGGTCGGTGAAATTCTTCGTCGTTGGATTCACCACGAAGAAGCGCGGCGGATAGGCGAACAATTCCTCCGGCGGCTTGAAGGCGTGCGAAAAGATGAAGAGCATCGGCAGCAGCATAAACACCGCCAACGGCGTCAAGATCGCGTAGAACTTGAGCTGGCTGGGGTGAAACCCCTTCGGATTCATGCCGCTATCCCGTAGCCCGAATCGCAACCATCGCTTGCGCTTCATGATCCCTCTCTCAGAATAAACCACTGATCTCGCTAATCTACGCGAATCTTTTCTTCAAAAATCAACGAAGATTCGCGTGATTCGCGGTTAGCATGAATGAACCGCTGATCTCGCTGATCTACGCGAATCCTTTCTTAAAAAATCAGCGAAGATTCGCGTGATTCGCGGTTAGTATTTTGTGCTCAAGACTCCTCCCGGAAGAGCCGGTTCGACAGGCGGGTGAAGAACAACACCATCAGCAGCAGGACGACCGATCCCGCCGCCGCGTAGCCCATCTCGTAGCGCAGGAAGCCGAAATCCTCGATGTGGTTGACGATCAACTGCCCGGCATACTGTGGCGTGGGATTGCTGCCCGACAGCACTACGCCAATCGTCCCCGCCTGGAACGTGGACACAATCGCCATCACCGCGCCGAAAAGCATCTGCGGCTTCATCGAAGGAATCGTGATGTAAAAAATCTCCTGCCAGCGATTGCTGATGCCGTCAATGTTACCCGCTTCGTACAATTCCGGGTTGATTTCCAGCAGCCCGGCCAGCATCGCCAAAAATCCCACGCCCATGCTGCTCCACAGCGTCACGACGATCATAATCGTCATCAGATACTGCGGCGATTGCAACCACTGAATCGGCGCTTGAATGAGATTCAGGTTCAGCAGCAGGCTGTTGAGATAGCCGTTGGGGTCGCCGCTGAAGAGCGTCTGCCACACCACCGCCATGGCGACGCCGCCGGTCATCGAGGGCGAGTACAGGATAAGCGCGAAAATCGTGCGCGGCGTTTTGGGAAGCTGCGCCAACATCCAGGCCAGCAAGAAGGCCAGCGCGTAGCCCCCTGGCCCCACCAGCACCGCAAACTTGATCGTGTTGGGCAGGACGTACTTCATGAAAATGTCGTCCTGCGTGATCAGCACAATATAATTTTTCAGGCCGGTAAAGCGCGGCGGCTGAATCGAATCGAAGAAAGTGAACGACAGGAAAAACGCCACCAGCACCGGCACGGCGATGAAAATGATGAACAACAGCGCGTAGGCCGACAGGAAAGCGTAGGCGCTCGCTTCTTTGGTGCGCCAGTTCCGCCAGGCGGCCTGCCATGAGTTGGGCCGAACGGCCATCGGTTTAGTCGTCATCAGCCATCCACCCCTTCACCATCTCGATGCTCGGAATGGTGACATCGCGCACCCTGACGCCGTCCACCGTGTACCCGAACTCTTCCATCTTGCGCAGGATTTCGCGGTTGATGATCGTGATCGAGGCGTCAATCGCTACCCGTGGATTCACGCCGTCAAAAACGATGCGATTCCAAACGTTGCTCAGTTCGCGTTCCTGCATGTAACTACCGGGCAATTTGACGGGTTCCTGCAACCATTGCCACTGTTCCAGAATCACATCCTTGTGACGCTGCGGAATGGGCGAATAGCTGAAGGCTTCCACATTGGCCGAATTCCACAGGTATTCGAGGCCGTAGTTCATGATGAGCTGCTCCTGGAACGTGACCTGCGTTTCGGTGGACATCCACCACTTCATAAACGTCCAGGCTTCCTCAGGCCGGTCGGTGTTGGCGAACATAAGCGCCGCCTGCGCCGAGCCGGTCGCGTAGCGATATGCCTGTCCATCAGGCGCGACCGTCGCCGGATAGAGGTCAATGTCCCACAACCCCTCAACCTCCGGCGCGGCGGTGAGGAGCTTGAGGTACGTCTCGAAGTTCGACACCCCAATCGGCAGATTGCCATAGCGGAAACTGTCGTAGAAGTTGGCCGTCGTCAGGGGCATGCCATAGACCGTGAAACTTTCGGCCATAAATCGGATGCCCCGGATCGCTTCCTCGCTGCTCAAGCCCGAAAGGCCATCCGGGTTGTACAACTGCGCGCCCTGATTGAAAATGTACGGCGCAGTAACCAGGTAGCCCTTCAAACCGCTGCCGCTGGAAAGAGGTGTATTGAAGTTTAACCCGTAACGCTGCAATTCGGGCAGGATTTCCAGCACCTCGTTCCAGGTATGCGGAACGGGCAATCCCAGCGACGCCATGATGTCTTTGCGGTAGAAAGTGACCCAAAAATCCTGCGTCTCAGGAATGGCGTAGACGGCGTCGTCAATGATGTAGTGCAGCAGCGAACCGGGCGAATAAATTCTGATGAACCGGTCGAAATCGTCGAAGGCGCGCAAGTTCATCAGCGCGTTGCGGATCGCCAGCTCATAGGGGATGTTGGTGCTCACGCCCAGCGCTACATCGGGCTGAATCCCCGCCGCGCAGGCCAGCGCCAGCTTGGACTCGTTGGGCATGATCGAGAATTTGACCTTGATGCCGGTTTCCGGCGTGAAGCGTTCGTCCGTCAACGCCTGCAACAGGTCCACGTACTGCCGCGGACGGTTGACCCACACCTCGATTTCGTCGGGATTGGCCCCGATTTCCTGGTAGGGATCACGCCTGAACGAGCGCACAAAACGCTTGACCCCCTCGCTCACCGCCGTCGTCGCCGGAACGTGGATGTCGGGCGGCGTCACATCCGGCGAGTGAATGTAAATCTTGTCCAGCGCCAACGGCTGGCTCTGCAACGACGGCAGGATGCTGCCCAACAACTGCGTCGCCGAGCCGGAGCCTTCGGAGAGGCGGTTCATCCGCGTCGGGATTTTGTTCGGATCGCGCGCCAGGGCGTCCAGATTATCAATCGCCATCTGATAGGCCAGCACTTCCTGCGACCCGGCGCTCTGATTGACCGCCATGAGCATCTGCTTGTCGGCCCGCAGCGCGTCCGCCATCGCCATCAGACGCTCCACAATGTCGGGGATATAATCGGCGATCTCCCATTCCTTGTAGATGTCGAACTGATTGCCGGTCAGTTTTTTGATTTCCAGCGACAAATCCATAATGTCCCGCAGCGATGCCCGGATGCGCTCGATAGACGGGTAATAAGGGGAAACGGTCGTCTCGATACCGAGCACATTGACGCCGCGCTGGAGATAAATCCGGTAGGGTAGAGACAGATTGGCCCAGCGCGTGCTGTAGCGGAATGGCATCTCGTTCAGTTCCACAAACGGTACCTCACCGTTCACCGTGATCCGCCGGAAAACCGTGAAGTTGTTCTTGTAATTCTGCAAGGCGCGCAGGGTAATGACGTACATGCCATCCTGCGGGACGTCGAATTCGTAGTACACCGCGCTGCCGCTGCGCTCCCAGCTTTCGCCGCCGAGCGTGTTGAGCAGCAGCCGATAGGTATCATAAGGTGTCACATCCAGGCTGCGACTGCTCACCGGTCGCACAGATGTGTCATTTTTGAACGTGGGGAATTCAGCTTCCAGCTCGATCAAGACGCCGGAAGCGTCCGCCACCAGGCTCTGCGTCAGGTATTGCTCGTAGGCCACATAAGGCGCAAACGGCTCCAGATAGATGCTGCCCAAAAACAGCGTCCCGCTGTTCAACGTGAACTCAAACGTATGGCGTCCCACCGTGAGATCGAGCTGCAACGGATAAGCCTGGCTGAAAGCCGCATCGCGCAAGGCCACCCGCGACCAACGTTCCAGCCGCCGTTGCGGCATCAGGATTTCGTTCCCGTAGCGGTCGAGTGGGAAACGGTCCGCAGCGTTCTCATAGAAGAGCGGGAAGCTGATCGCGCCGGCATCGGAGAACGGCAGCGCACCGTCCACCAGCAACGCGCCTTCGGGCGGCGTGATCGTCACGTCCGCCGGTACAGCCGCATCGAAGGCTATGGTATACAACCCGGCCCGCTTGATTACCGCCTCGAACCGCACACTCGCCCCACCCTGCAATTTGACGCTGGGCTTATCATACGTCAGAGCAAGCAATTCACCGGCAAGCGGCAACCCGAAGGCATCCGCGCGAATCTCGACGCCGTCTCCATCGGTGGCTTGCGGCATAATGGCCACGGTTGACGCGTGATACACCCCGCCCGTTAGCACTGGCCCGGCAAGCGGCATCAGCGTCAGCACGACCAGCGCCGCGTAGAATCTACGAATGAGCTTCCCCGATTTGCGTTTCATCGTCGAAAAAGCCGTGTGCAACTCTTCCCGAAAAGCTGCGGCCGGTCTCCGCCCACGCCGCCATAAGCTCAGGCGCGGGTGGGTACGGTCAGAGACCGGCCCGAGCGAGAGTTTTTAGACAGGATTAACGGGATAAACACTAATGAGAAAAGCTTCTCAATCCTGAAAATCCTGTTAATCCTGTCAAAATTGAACCTACTTCAGACCCGCCTCGACCTCAGCACGCGCGTCGGCGAGGATTTTGTTGGCGAACTCCTCCAGCTTGGCGGCATAATCTTCATACTTGTAGCGGCCGTCGCTGGCAAAGTTGAACATAAACCACATGTTCACGTCCTTGTCGTCGCCGATGTCAATGCCCGGCTTGCCCTCCCAGCGCGCCTGAATGTAGCCAGGGATGATCTTCGCCAAGGATTCAACAAGGCTGTTATCCAGGTTCTGCAGCGCCGCATTGATGCCCGGCTTGTCCACGAACTGCCGGTACAGCGCCAGCGAAGCGTCGTCCACCGAAACCGGCATCTTGGGCGCCGATCCCATCGCCTTCGCCAGCTCGGCTTCCTTCGCGTAAGCCGCTTTCGAGAAAGTCATCCACTTGGCGAAGTTGTATGCTTCATTTAGGTTGCCGGTCGTCTTAGAAACCACCATAATATCCATCACCAATGCTTGATTGCCACCAGGGAAGCCGACGAAATCCCATTCGAACGTGGCGTTCTGCACAAAGTTGGGGATAGACCACCCGCCTTCCCAGCGCATCCCGACTTCCTGGTTGAGGAACAGTTCCCAGGGGCCGGTGGATTTGAAGTTGGCCTTCTGCTCATCCGTGAGACCCTGCCAGGTGTAGGACTTCACTTCGATGAACTTGGCAATCGCCTCCTTAAAGGCCGCCGAATTGTAGTTCATCTTCGTCCCATCGAAGCTGAACCAGCCCAGTTTGTTATCCACCGTATGCGGATACCATCCCACGACAAATTCCTGCTCATCCAGCCCCAGAATGCCCTTGGCCGGGTTGTGCAGGCCGGTCACAGCAGCGTTGAAATCTGCCAGGCTGAAACCGTACTCCGGCGCATCCAGGTTAGCAGCCTCGTACAGGTCCTTGTTGACGAAATAGCCCATGATGAACTGCGCCGCCGGCAGTCCCATCACCTTGCCGCTGTAGGTCACGCCGTTCTTGAGAGCCTGCGGGATGTCCTTCCAGTCTGGATCGTCCTTCGTTAGCGCGGTCAGATCGGCCAGCCAGCCGTTCTTCACGTACAGTGGGACGTTGTTCGCCATAAAGACATCGGGCAGCTCGCCCTTGGCGGCGTAGGCATTCAGCAGCGCATCCCAACCGCCCTCACCCGACATATCCACGAACTCAATCGTCACGTGCGGATTGAGGTCGGTGTAGGCCTTGATCAACTGCCGCTGGAGATTGTTTTCCTCTTCCGTGCCCAGGTTCCAGTTCGCATAGCGCAGCGTGACGGGTTGCTTGACCTCTTCCGTCGGTTTCGGTGTGGCGGTTGGGGCTTTGGTGGGTTCAGCCGGTTTTGGGGTAGCGGTCGGAGCTTCAACGGTTTTAGCCGGTTCGATCGTGGCCGGCTCGGTTTTAGCCGGTTCGATCGTGGCCGGCGCTGGCGTTGCCTTCGGTCCGCAGCCGCCCAGCGAGACCACCAGCATCATCAAAACAAACAAAGCGGTAAATTTAGCGTAGATTTTCATACTCTTCTCCTCCACAGAGTTTCAATAGTTTAATGAAATACCAAAGAAACTGATTGACCGACTGCTTCGCTTCGTTATTTTCGCGCTCCACCTCCTCCAAAGATCACAATGGTAGAGCAAACTGTCAGTTTGCCCCTGTTGCAAGCTAACAGCTTGCGTTACGTTTTCATCTGTCTACGCGACGATTCGACTATCCCATCACAACCTTAACACTGTGTTTCTGTCCATCGCCAAAGACAGGCAGCAGATTTCCTTCCAGGGGACGACCGTCTACCGTGATCATTTTGACGCCCCGATTGACGTGCTCTGGATTCCGCACCTCGATTTCGTAAACGGCGTTGCGGAAGCGGCGCGTCACCCGGTAGCCATCCCACGCCGCCGGAATGGATGGATCAACCAGCAGACCGTCTTCTTGGGGACGGATGCCCAAAATCCAGTGCGTCGCCATCCGGTGCAGCCACTGCGCCGAGCCTGTGTACCAGGTCCACCCGCCGCGGCCATAGTACTCGGACTGTGGCCCATCCACGTTGCCTGGAGTGACGTAAGGCTCGGCCTTGTAGGTGTCAATATCGGCGCTGCGGTTGGGCGGGCAGATTTTGCGGTAAGCCTCGTAGGCGCGTTCGGCGTCGCCCAACAGCGTGTAGGCCCACACCGACCAGGTCGCCGCGTGCGTATAGACGCCGCCGTTCTCGCGCAGACCGGGTGCATAGCGGGTCACATAGCCCACGTCCGGGCGCGGCTTCGTGAACGCCGGGTAGTTCAACAGCGTCCCGTAATCTCGGAGCAGGTAACGGGTCACAGCGTCCATTGCCTGTCGGGCGCGGTTGCCCTCCGCAATGCCGCTGATGACGGCCCAGATGTTCGGCATGAGGAAAATCTGCCCTTCGTCGTTCGCGTGCGAACCAAGCGGCAAACCGGCGTCCGTCGTGGCCTGCAAGTACCAGTCGCCGTCCCACCCGTAGCGGTTCGTCGCCCCTTTAAGGCTTTCGCGCACAGCCTCACAGCGCGCCGCAAAGCGTTCGTCGCCGCGCCGCCGGGCCAGCGGGATGAAATTTCCCAAAATCGCATAGAGGAATTCCGCCACCCAGAAGCTTTCGCCTTTCAGCAGCGTGCCGACGGCGTTCAGCCCGTCGTTCCAGTCGTGATCGCCCATCAGCGGGATGCCGCGCGGCGAAAAGCGCGAGAACGCGCGCTCGATAGCCCGCTTGCAGTGCTCGTACAGCGGCTCCGCCGGGCCGTTCAAGTAGGGAATCGGTGCGTCCAAAATGGCGTAGTCCGCCGTCTCTTTCAGGTAAGCGTCCAGGATGAAGGGCAGCCAGAGCAAATCATCCGAACAGTTGGTGCGCGGACCGCCCCCCCGAATGGAAAACCACCAGTGCAACACGTCGCCTTCTACGAATTGCTGTGCGGCGTGGAACAGCAGTTGCTTTTTGGCGTACTCAGGCTCGCCGACCAGGAAAATCTGGCTGTCCTGCAACTGGTCACGGAAGCCATATCCGGCGGAGACCTGATAGTAAGCCGATTTCCCCCACAAGCGGCAAGAAATGGCCTGGTACTTGAGCCAATCGTTGGTTATAAAGTTCAGCGCCTCATCGGGCGTCTCGACACGCTCGCCGTCCACAAAACGCGACCAGAACGCCCGGACATCCTCCAGAGCCTGCGCGCTTGCTTCGAGCGAGGTGTAACGGCGGATAAGCGCTGCCGCATCCTCGCGCCCCTGCTCCGCCGCTCCCAGCGTGAAGACGAGAGTGTGCGATGCGCCGGGCGTCAGCTTCACCGCCACCTGCAAAGCGGCAATGGCATCCCCAAATCGGCCCGTTCGTCCGGCCAGCACCTGGTCGCGCATCGCCTGCGGTCGTTCCAGGCTGTTGTACAACCCGATGAAGGATTCTTTGTCGGCATCGAAGGCCTTGAGCGGCTCGCTGGCGGCCATAAACGCCGTGTAGGGCCAATCAATGTTGTTGTGGCGGCCCTTGTCATCGGGAAAGCCCCACAGATACTTGCGGGCGAACAGCGCGTTCAGCGCAGTATCGGCTGACGTTTCGATGAACAACTTGTGGAACTCGCGGTGCTCGTCGGGCGCAAAGCCCAGCAGCCATTCGACGTAGGAGGTCACGTCCAGCTCGCGCGGCGCGTCGCCGGTATTGGTGAGCGTCAGGCGGAAGAGTTCCACCGGGTCCGCTGCCGCAACAAGAACCGTCAGCTCGCTGCGGATGCCTTCAACCTGCTGGATGAAACGCGTGTAGCCCAAACCGTGGATGACCTGGTAGGACTCGAAAGCGTGCATCACCGGCTTCCAGGTCGCCGACCAGTAAGCGCCGCTCTGCACATCGCGGATGTAGAAGTACTTGCCCCAGTCGTCCTTGATAAGGTCTTGAAAAGCGCGCGTCAGACGGTTCTGCCCGGCATTACCGCGCCAGCTATAGCCCGACCCGTTCTGCGAGACCATCATCCCGTAATCGCCGTTGCTGATGATGTTCACCCAGGGGCGCGGCGTCAATGGCGTGATGATGACGTATTCCTTGCCGTCATCGGAAAAGTAGCCGTAAGGATTCTCGAATTTCCGGCGCATGGCATCTCCTTAAAGTAAGTCAGGTAGTCTTCAGTCCGGTAGTCGAGGTCGTGAATGGGATGAGCCGTGCCTCGAACGGCGTCAATCTGGTTCCTGGTCAAAAAGTGAAACGTTTCACTTCCGATAGTTATAATGTAGCACAACTTTTTCGCTGTGTCAAGGGGTATTTTGAGGAATTCGGAGAAATTGGTAACAGGTCGGAAGGGTGAGACCCACCCCAGATGTTAGCGACAGCGCAACTCAAAATGGATGATAAATCGAAGTTAAACCGATGCGTCCTTGTTCAACCGCCGGTACACCGGGCGCATCTGGCGGTAGATGTCCAGGAACACGCTGAAACAATCATCATAAAGTTGGCGGTGAGCCGGATTAGGGATGTATGTCTGGCGGAAGGGGACCAGGCATGGCACGTCGGCGAAGGTGATTTCGCCCAGCGCCGCCGCGGCGATGAGCGCAGCCCCGCGGGCGTTGGCCTGAATCGGTTCTTGCACCTGATTGACCTGGACATCCAACACGTCGGCAAAGATCTGACACCACACGTCCGAATTGCCCCCGCCTCCGGCCAGGTTGATCTGGGTGATCTTTCGCTCCAGGAACTTTTCCACCGGCCCGACGACCCAGCGCGTGTTCAGAGCCACCCCCTCCAGAAAGGCGCGGATGATGTCGGCGCGGGTGTTGTGGAGCGACACGTTGTACAGCCCGGCGCGCAGCGTGCGATCGTCCACCGGGGCGCGCTCGCCCCAGATCCACGGCGTGTAGATGACGCCGTTGCTCCCGGCGGGCACGCGCTCAGCGATGCGATCCATCACTTTGAACACGTCCGGGACGCTTTCCTCGATCAACAGCTCGTCCTTGTGATACAGAATCTTGTCGCGCAGGAAGGACAGGTTGCCCCCTGCCGTGGCTTGCAGCGCGATCAGCAGGTAGCGCTCAGGTACGGCGCACGGGATCGAGGCCATGCTGGACACGATGTCCGTTTTCTTGAACGGAACGTGCGCGGCAATCCACGATGACGTGCCGATGTACAGATGCGGCAGGAAATCCTCCACCGCCCCCGCGCCAATCGCCGCGGCGGTAGTGTCAATCGCCCCGGCCACGACCCGCACCGCCGGCGACAGCCCCAAAGCCTCGGCCACCTCCGGTTTCAACGTGCCCAGGACCTCGGTGCAGGGGACGATGTCGGGGAATTTGTCGGCATCGATTCCACTGAAGCGGATGAGCGTCTTGTTGTAGCGGATCGCCCCCGGGTCGCGGTTGTCTGTGACCCACGAGGTGACGATGGAATCGAAGGTGGCGACGAAGCGCCCGGTCAGGCGCAGGTTCATGTAATCGAGCACGTTGAGGAATTTGTACGTGCGGGCGTACACCTGCGGATAGGCGTCGCGCACCAGCAGCATGTGCCCGGCGGGGTCTTTGCCGGTCAGGGAAGGCATCCCGCCGGTCAGCCGCAGCCAGCGCAGCAGCTTGAGGCCGTCCACCCCGGCGACGTTGACCGGCCCGCGCGCCTGAGCGTGCAGGTATGGCGCGCCGCGCATATCCATCCACAGGATGGCGTTCATCAGGGGATCGCCGTCTGCATCCACGGCGATGGTGCCTTCACCCTGCGTGGAACAACACACGGCCACGATGTCCGCTGCCGGAACCAGCCTCTTTCCGATCAGACGCTGCGCGGTGCGCAAAAAAGCGTCCCACCAATCCTGGGGGTTCTGCTCCGCCCCGCCGTTGGGGAGCACGTACAGCGGCACTTCCTGGAACTCCCAGCCCGCGACCCGGCCCGTCGTGGAGACCAGCGCCGACTTGCAGCCCGAAGTGCCCAGATCGACGGCGAGAATGTAGCGTTCGCGGTCCGGCGTCATACGCGTTCACTCCCTACATCCCCCACCCCCTCTGGCGGGAAAGCTATCGCCGGTTCTTTCAAACGTGTGACGACGAGGGCGCTGACGATTAGCAATCCGGCAGCCAGCAACAGCGCCGGGGTGAAGGAGCCGTCCGCACGCTTCAGCGCTTCCATAACGTAGACAAAGACAACCGATGCCTGCCCGAAGAGCTGGATCAGCCCGTTGGAGGTGCCTTCAGGAGTGGGATAGGTGATCTCGGCGGCGTACTGCATACCGATCGGGCTGGTGCTGACCAGAAAGAATCCCAGGGAAAAAGCCGAAAGAATCAGCAGCCAGAAGCTCGTGGCAAACGTCAGGCCGATCAGCCCCGGCAGCGCGAGGGCGATGCCAAGCAGGAGATAGCGCCGCCGCTTGTGCTGCCTGTCGGAAAAGGGCGGGATGACGACCGCGCCGAGGATGCCGCCGACCAGCATCAGCGCGCCGAGTGTCCCGGCATCGGTGGGCGTAAAGCCGCGCGGGCGGACGATGTTTTCCACCCAGGTAGTGATGCCATTGAAAATCCCCATCCCGATGAATGAGACCAGCAGGTACAGCCAGAACGGTTTAACCCTCAGAGCGTGCTTGAGACCGTCAAGCATCAGCGCGCGCGTTTCCATGCCTGGCGGGCAAGGTGGCGTGGGCGGAGTCTCGCGGGCAAAGACGACGAACAGCACGGCAGAAAATGCCGCCAGCCCGCCATAGATCAACTGCACCGCCGGGATGTCCATCTGCTCGACGAGGATGGGAGTCAAGACCATGCCAAGGGCGGTGCCAATCAGGTTGGCCAGCGTCACCAACCCAACGACGGTGGCGCGCTCCTCGATGGCGAACCAGTTGGCCGGCATCTTGGTCCACGCGTTGAGCAGGAACGGCTGGGCGACGGCAATCCCGATGGTGCTCCACAGGGCGAGGGCATAGTTCGCGCCGGCCAGGCCGCGCAGCAGGCCGAAGATCCCCATCAGCGCCACCCCAACACTGACGGCGATGCGGAACCCATAGGTATCGATCACCCAGGACACGGGTATCGAAAGCGGGATGAAGGCGATCATGAACGTCATAGCGAACAAGCCGATCTGTAGATCGGTGACGTTGTAGAACTGCGCCGCCGGGCCGGTGATCGGCGCATACGAGATCCACAACATCTGGATCGTCAGATTGACGAACATGAACACAGCCAGGATGATCCAGCGATACACGTACACGCGGAATTTATCGTTCATCGGCCCTCCTCTGTTATGCCTGAACGCCCTCTACGCTCGAAAGCACGGTCTCGAAGCGGTCGAGGGCGTCGTCGATCACCGCGTCGGTGTCGGCAATGCTGGTGTACATGCGGCTGCCCGCCAGGGTGATGAGGCCCTGCGCCATGTAGGCCGCGCCCATCTCTTCCATCATATGCTTGCGCGACTTGATTTCGCGCATCAACTTGAGCGGATTCCGAAAATCGAGCTGCATTACCGCTGACGTCTCCAGGTGCACGATCGAACCCTGGTTGAAGGCCACGAACGGCAGCCCATAGCGGTCGATGATGGCGTTCAGCCCTTGGGTCAGCCGGTCCCCCGCCCGCCCGGCGATGACGGGCGCGTTGGTGCGCTCCATCTCCAGCAGCGCGTGATAGCCGGCCGCACAACTCAAGGGGTTGGCCGAGAGCGTCCCGCCCACGTAGGCCCGCTCGCCGGTGCCGCCGATGCCGGCCGCAAAGTGCGCCATCACCTCGCGCCGCCCGCCGACGCCGCCCGCCATCGGGTAGCCACCGGTGACGCACTTACCGAAGATGGTCAGGTCGGGCCGGACGCCAAAGTAGCCCTGCGCGCCGCCCATGCCCAGGCGGAAGCCGGTCACCACCTCGTCGAAAATGAGCAACGCGCCGAACTCGTCGCACAGCTCGCGCACCTTCTGGTTGAAGTCACGGGCGACGGGGCGCGTACCGCTTTCCGGGCCGACCGGCTCGACGATCACCGCCGCCGTGCCGCCGCGCAGCCGGTTGAACTGCATCAGCCGCCGCAAGTGGCCGAGGTCGTTCGGGTAGAATTCCTGCGTATCGCGGGTGCAGCCGCGCGGGATACCGGTCGCTTCCAGTCGCCGGGTGCCGGGGATGTGCAGGCCGTAGACCATCTGGTCGCTCCAGCCGTGATACGCGCCCCCGGCCTTGATGACCTTCTTCTTGCCGGTATGCGCCCGCGCGGCGCGGATGGCGGCCATCACACTTTCCGTGCCTGAGCCGAGCATCCGGAACATCTCGATGGACGGCATGAAACGGTTGATAAGCTGCGCCAGCTTCAACTCGTACTCGTGGAACAGACCGATCACCGATCCGCAGTCTTGCAGAAGCTTGACCACCGCATCCCGGACCGGCGCGTAATTGCTGCCCAACACGGTCGGGCCACCAGCCTGCAGGAAGTCGATGTAGCGGTTGCCGTCCACGTCCCACATGTAGGCCCCTTCCGCCTTTTCGACGGCCAGCGGGAAGGGATAGTTGAAGGCCAGATTATGCTGCACGCCGCCGGGGATGAGTTGTTTGGCCGCATCGGTCAGCGCCTTCGAGCGGGTGCACCGGGTCTCGAAGTAGCTGAGGAACTCGGCCATCCGGTCGCGCCGGATCGGGCGAATCGGCTGGCGGACCAGTGCTTGCAGCCGGGCGTTGATTTCATCGGTATCGTGCCATGCTGAGATGGCGTATTGTTGCATTTGAGTTTCAGACACATTGACCTCCCCGATAAATGTCAACGGATTCAACGGACGAAACGGATTGAAAAGAAAAAATCCGTTCAAATCCGTTCAATCCGTTGACAAATAATCATCAGCGTTGGTGAAGTTCCCACTAGGGACTCCTTAGCGTATCAACCGACGTTCTGGTTGAGCCTGGCGAATTTTTCTTCGTCCTTGCGCAGCTTGGCAAAGACGATCTCCCGTATCGCCAGGGGGATGCGGGTCACGCGGCGCTCGGTGCATAACGCCAGCAGGTACGCCAGGGCGCACTTTTCGAGCAATTCCAGGTTTTGTATGGCGCGCTCGGCGTCTGTGCCCAGGACAACCGCACCGTGGTTTTTCAGAATGTAGGCGTTGTGACCATTGCGGACTTTGGCTTGGACGTTTTTCATCAGCGCACCTGTCCCCGAAGGAGCATAAGGGACGATCTCGACCGAGCGCCCAAGATAGCGGACTTGCTCATCGAAAAGCGCCGGGATGGGCGCGTCGATGAGGGCCAGCGTGCTGGCATAAAGTTGATGCGAGTGAATAATCACATTCACGTCTGCCCGCACCTGATACACGGCGGCGTGCAGACCACTTTCGATGGAAGGCTTGCGCGTCCCTTCCAGCACGTTAGTCTGCCAGTCCAGCACGCACACATCCTCAGGGAGCATCTTGAGATAGTCGTAGTTCGAGGGGGTGATGGCAAAGGCCGGCTGGCCCTCCACTCGCACTGACAAATTGCCGCCCGTACCTTTGAAATAGTCTTTTTCGACCAACAACCGGGCCGTCTCCACCACACGTTGCCTGGATAAATCAAAGGATCCCATATCCGCTCTCCGTTTCGTCGAAAATCAATCTTGACACTGTAAAGATTATACGCTATAATCGTTCATATGTCAACACCCGAAACGGTTGCAGCAGAAAAGAGCGCGTATCATCACGGCGATCTGAAGAACGCCCTCATCGAGGCCGGGATCGAGATCCTGGCCAGGGAGGGGGTAAATGGCCTGAGCCTGCGCAAAGTCGCGCGCAAAGCAGGGGTAAGCCACGCCGCGCCCTATGCCCATTTCGCCGACAAACAGGCATTGGTTGCCGCCATCGCCACCGACGGACACACGAAAATCCACGCCAGGTTCGTGGCGATTATGGAACGGTATCCCAACGATCCCCTACGCCAGCTCGTCGAGACGGCCTGGGCTTACGTGGAATTCGGGTTCGAGGAGCCGGATCACTTTCGCATCACGTTCTCAGGGGTGGTAGAAAAGGAGCGCGACTATCCGGCGCTGGTGGAGATGACCGCGCGGAACTTTGGCCTCTTGCACGCACTCGTCGTGCGCTGTCAGGCAGCGGGAATTCTGGACTCCAGCGAGCCGGATTTGGCGGCGGTGGGGTTGTGGGGACTGATCCACGGTTTTGTGTCGCTCATCCAGGAAGGGCAAATCTCCCACACGGTGTTGGATCGCTATTCGCTGTGGGAGATGCTAATTTTTCTACTGAACCAGGTGACACGGGTCAAGATTGACCCGCACGATTTCGCCTCGCACAGCGTGAGCATTTCGCCGCCTGGGCAGCTTGAAAATCAACGTATCGCCTGAAGTGACCGCCACAACATCAGGGTGGTCATTTACCCTATTTTTGTCCTGAGACGATCTGGACTTCCCTGGCGGTTGACCGGGCAGGACCGGTGCTGCCCCGCGTCACTAATTCGGGCTGAATCAGAATCTGTTTGACCTCGTCATTGACACCCTCTAGCCTGTCAACCAATATCCGCCCTGCCTGGTATCCCATTGAGCGGGACGGAAAGCGGAAAGCCGTCAAAGGTGGAGTGACGATCTCGGCTACCTGATCGGTCGTCAGCCCTACAAAAGATATATCTTCCGGGATGCGCAGTTCCAGCGTTTGTAGCGCATTCAACACACCCGCAATAGCGGCGTCATTAGCCGTAACAATGGCGGTGAGTTGCGGTTGTTCATCTAGCAAACTCAGCGTAGCAAGTTTGACGTCCTCGGTGTCCATAAGGGTTTCGCGGAAAAACCGTGGTAGATCATATTTGAGACAAGCCTCGGCATAGCCTTCGGCTGCCCTGACCGTGGGGCCATATCTTTTGCGTTTTGGGTCCGGCACAATGGAGATGAAGCCGATATTCCTATGGCCCAGGTTGAACAAATGTTTGACCGCATTCATGACCAACATTTCAAAATCCAGATCAACATAGCTCAGGCCGGTATTGTCTTCGCAGTGACCAATCGCCACAAACGGCAACTGGTGTTTGCGCAATAGCTCCACCCGCCAATCAACCACGCGTATTTCCATCAAGATCATTCCGTCGGTCTGTCCACTCCGATACATGCCCAAAAGACTGGCCTCGGTCAGAGATTTGGTGATCAGGTTCAAGAAGTAATTTCTTTCCTCGCAGGCTTCCGTTGCCCCCACAATGAATTGCAGCGCCAGGGGGTTGAAAGCCGCATAATCGCGCGGATAGAGCATGGAAATGGTGCGACTTTTCCCCGAAGCAATTTGCTGCCATTGAGTTTGGGGGGTATAGCCCTGTTCCTCGATAATTTTCAGGACGTGTTTGCGAGTTTTCTCTGAAACATCCGGCTTATTGTTCAGGATGCGGGAAACAGTCGCCAGCGAAACCCCTGCGGTTTTGGCAATATCTGCAATCGTCGGTTTCTTGTTCATGAATGAGCTCCATATCCTCAGAATAAATCCCGTAAGCTTTACCGTAAATGCTTACAAAATGATGTATGATTACAGGGCATTGACTGCTTAAGCGTATCACGATTCTGGTTATCTGTCAATAGTCGATAATGGCTGATTGAGGTCCATATGGAAATTATGCGTATTTTTCCCACTAATTATGTGATACTACGCTTAAATTCTTCCCAAAACATCGTCATCAAGCTCAGATTTCTTGTTGGCGAGTTTCCGAAGTCGGCGTCAATATCGTCATTTTACCTCTTGACATTCGAGGCAAAGTATGGTATTTTATTCGTAAGCATTACCGTAAATGCTACCGGTATCATTTACAATAAACCCGTCAAATCTTTCACACGACTTCCAGAGTGTCACGCACTTATCGCTCACAAAAAACCTATAGTATGATCCATGGTTGACAAGGAGGTGTTCTATAGAAATAAAGCAAGAAGTTTTGTCCCCTGCGTGCCAAATATTCAATTCAATGCTGATTGCTTAAGCCAAGGAGGATTTTGGAATGAAGAAGTTAGTCTACCTCATGCTTGTAGTGGTACTGGCGTTGGTGCTTGCCGGTTGTGGCCGCCCCACACCGGAAACAATTGTCAAGACGGTCGTCGTCGAAAAGGAAGGTCAGAAAATTGTCGAAACGGTCGTGGTCGAAAAAGAAGTCGTGGTGACGGCCACCCCAGCGCCGAAAGAGAAAGTGACCTTGACCTATCTGGTCAGTCAGGGTTGGTTGTTCGATGCCGAAATGGAACTGGGGAAAAAGTTCGAAGAGCAGACGGGCATCGCGATTGATTACCAGGTTGTCCCGGCAGATCAATACTTCACTGTTTTGAAGACCAAACTCAATTCTGGCGAAGGGCCAGACATCTTCGGCGGACAGAGCGGCAAAACCGACCTGAAAGTGCAGTACGATGTCGAGAAGAACGCGGTGGATTTGTCCGACCAGCCGTGGGTGAAGTCGGAAGACCCGCTGGTGCTGGAACAATCCACGCTCGATGGCAAAGTGTACGGTCTGACCATTTGGGACGTGATTGGCACGACGTGGGTTGTCAACTATAATAAGGACATCTTTGCCCGGCTCAACCTGAGCGTCCCTACGACCTACGCGGACTTGATGGCGGCATGCGAAGCCATTAAGGTCGCCGGCATCACGCCGATTTATGAGCCGGTTTCCGATGGCTGGCACCATGTGCTGTGGTTCCCGGAACTTGGCCCGCGGTATGAAGAAGTCACGCCCGGCCTGGCCGACAGGCTGAACGCCAACGAAGCCAAGTTTGCCGACGACCCGACTATGCTCACGGCCTTGACCCAGCTCAACGAGTTGTATGACGCCGGGTGCTTCGGGTCGAACGCCTTGTCCGACGCCTACGCTGATGCTTCGAAGCAGATCGCCGAAGGCAGCGCCGCGATGGCCGTGGGTAACCTGGTCTTTGCGCAATCGGTCAAGAATGACTATCCCGAATTCGACGCGGAAAGCCTGGGTGTTTTTGTGATCCCGTTGGCCGACAACCAGGTGTTGAATATCAATCCCGCCGGCCCGACCAAGTTCATCTACAAGGGGTCTAAGCACGTGGCCGAGGCGCAGCAGTATTTCAACTTCCTGACGCAACCGGAGAACTTGCAATATCTCATTGATAACACGCCCGCCGTGAACTCGCTGCCCTTTACCGGCATCAAGGGCACCTTGCTGCCGAGCCAGCAAGCTTTCCTGGATGCCCACACCAAGCGCGGCACGGTATACCAGACGGCGGTCACCTACGTCAACCCGCAGTGGATGGACATCGGCAAGGACCTCACCGCTATGTTCACCAAAGCGATGAGTCCAGCAGAGGTGTTGGCGAGCATCGACAAACGGCGGGCCGAATTGGCCACCGCCGCCAAAGACCCGGCCTGGAGCAAGTAACTGCACCCGCGCGATTGGATATACCAGGCGCACAGCCAAATTCACCTATTCCTGTCAGCAGATTAAGCGAATTTAGCAGATTAGGGCTGTAAACCGACCAAAAATCTGCTTAATCTGCTAAATCTGCTGATCATAAACAGATGTTTTAGCGTGCGGTTCGTATGGTTCAACCAATCAATCTCAGCCCGATTGCATCGGGCTGAGATTGCAATTAGCGACGAGGAAAAGATCGCATGAAACTCCAACGTCAATATCCCTTCGCCTTTGTGCTGGGCGCGCTGGTTTTGTACCTGGTGTTCTTTATCATTCCAGGAATTTCCGGCATCGCCTACGCTTTCACAGATTGGAACAGCTATCACCCCGAGGTCAATTTCGTTGGCCTGGACAACTTCAAGGTTATTTTCTCGTCCGGCGAACGCTACCTTAACTATATTTCCAATACGTTGATCTTCGTTTCGGTCACCATTGTGCTAAAAACCGTGTTCGGTTTGGCTCTGGCGCTGCTGTTGAATGATGCGGTCAAACGCTTATCCCACGTTTATCGGATGATGATTTACCTGCCGGTCGTTTTGCCGATGTTAGCGGTGGCGCTGGTCTTCAGGTCGATTTTGAACCCGGCCACCGGCCTGCTGAACGTTTTATTGCGCGGCGTTGGGTTGGATTTCCTGGCGATGAAATGGTTGGTCGATCCCAAGATCGCGCTGTTTTCGGTGATTGGGGTCGATACCTGGAAAGGCGTGGGCTACATTATGGTCATCCTCCTGGCCGGCCTGCAAACCATTCCGAAGGAGTATTACGAGGCCGCCGCGGTTGACGGCGCTGGCGCTCTGGCCAAATTCAGACACATTACCTGGCCTTTGCTCACCCCGGCCCTGATCGTGGTGACCGTGCTCAATGTGCTGTACGGCTTGCGCGTGTTCGACATCGTCTATGTCTTGACGAACGGGGGGCCAGGCTACGCGACCGAGGTTGTGTTCACCGCTATCTTCAAGGCCTTCAGCCAGGGCCGCTACGGCCTCGGCACGGCGATTTCCAGCCTTTTGTTCGTGGTCATGAGCGCCGTGGGATACTTCGTGATTCGCTTGATGGAGCGCGAATCCGCCAGTGAATAAGGAGAACTCTTTCCGATGAGAGCGAAAAAACTTGGACAAATTGGCGCTCATGCCATTGCCATTTTTGCCAGCCTGATCATGGTCGTCCCGGTCTACTTGATTGTGGTGAATGCCTTCAAGACCAGGCCGCAAGCCAGTTCGATGGGGCTGGAGTTCCCCGCGGGATTTCAACTGGTCAACAACTTCCCCACCGTCATCGAAAAGGGAAAACTGGTTGCCAGCTTCACGAACAGCATGATCTACGCCTGTGGCTCGACGATCCTCGGAACGCTTTTTGCGGCCATGGCCGCCTTTGTGTTATCGCGTCGAAGAACGCGGCTCAATCGCTTCCTTTACTTCTTTATCATCATGGGCATTGCTCTGCCGATGAACTACTTCACCTTGACCAAAGTCATGCAATTTACCCATTTGATCAATACCCAGGTGGGCATGATTATCCTGTATGCCGCCAGCCAGATTCCGTTTGGGGTTTTCCTGATTTATGGCTTTGTCGGGACGATCCCGCGAGAACTCGATGAAGCCGCGATTATTGACGGTTGCAGGCCAGTCCAACTCTTCGTCCGGGTGATCCTCCCACTGCTGACGCCGGTATTGGTCACCACCGGCCTCCTGAATTTTTTGGGAAGCTGGAACGAATTCTTGTTGCCCCTATACTATCTGAACAACAGCGCCTATTGGCCGATGACGCTGTCTGTCTATAACTTTTTCGGGCAATACCAGCAAAGCTGGAATCTGGTGTCGGCCGACATTTTACTGACGATCTTGCCCGTCATCGTCCTTTACCTGGCCGGACAGCGTTTCATTCTCTCCGGACTAACCTCTGGCGCTATTAAAGGATAAAAGTAGCGATGAAACAAGCCAATGACTTCCTGATTGATATGTTGGATTTCGACGCGCCGGAAGCAGCAGACGACATCCTTTGGCGAGCTTGCCGTCCGACCAGCATCAGTTGCGCGCCAAACGGCGATATTTTGCTGACGGTCCCTTTCCAGGCGCAGAAAAAGGGCTTGACCATTGAGGCCGATTCGGACATTGCCCGCAAAGCGTACCAGCTACGGGTACGAGCTTATGGCGATAGCATCCTACGCCTGTCTATCGCTTTTGCTGACCCCATACCCGACGATGACAGCCCCATGCTAGAGCTGCACGATTCGCTCGTGGTCGAGGCCTTGTCGGCGCAAAAAACGGACAGCGGCTGGGAAATCCGAGATCGCCACGACAGGCTGCGGATGAGGGTCAATTTAGCCGAACCTCCGATCAAAGTGTGGAGCGATCTGCAACCCCCACCCGCTGAAACACTGGACATCGAACTGTTCCCCGACGGGAAAACCAGCGTCCCCTTGATGGCCTACGACCAATTCTTTCCGCAAAAACACGATTCCATGGCGCTGGCCTTTGTGGAACGGGCGGGCGTTCCACACCGGGCGCTCTTTTCCTTTCACGCCCAGCCCAACGAGAAATTCGCGGGAACCGGCGAGCGTTTTGCCCGGTTGGACCTCGCCGGCCGCACGCTGATCCTGGAAAACACCGATGCGCTCGGCGTCAACAACCGCCGCGCCTACAAAAACATCCCTTTTTACCTGACCAGCCGTCCGTATGGATTGTTCATCCATACCTCGGCCCACATGCGGCTTTCGTTGGCCGATATTTCCACGCGGGCGGCCCAGGGATTGGTGGAAGAACCGGGACTGGACCTGTTTGTCATCGGCGGCGGTACGGTCGAACAGGTGCTCTACAACTATCGCCGTTTGACCGGCTTTCCCCAGGACGTGCCGCTGTGGAGCTACGGCACCTGGATGTCGCGGATGACGTACTTCTCCGCAGAAGAAGTGCGCACCGTGGCGCGAAAACTGCGAGAGGGCGATTTCCCGTGCGACGTGCTGCATCTCGACACGGGCTGGTTTGCCAAAGATTGGATATGTGAGTGGGAATTCAGCCGGGAGCGTTTCCCTGATCCCGAAGCGTTTATCAAAGCCATGCTGGAAGACGGATACCGCATTACCCTGTGGCAAATGCCAAATGTGGGGCCGGGCAACAAGCTTTTCGAGATGGCGGTTGAAAAAGGGTATGTCGCGCCCCATTTCGCCCACAACGGCAAGGTCGGCTCCGATTTTTCCGCCCAGATGGTGGACGGGAGAATCGACTTTTCCAATCCCGAAGCGGTCGAATGGTATCAAGGGCTGTTGGAGCGCCTGTTACGCCTGGGGGTAGCAGCGATAAAAACCGACTTTGGCGAGGAGGTGCATTTCGACGCCAGCTATCGGATGCCCGCAGCCAAACTGCACAACCTCTATGCGCTGCTGTATCAACGCGCAGCCTATGAAATCATCAGGAAAACGACCGGCGCGGGCCTGATATGGGCGCGGTCCAGTTGGGCCGGCAGCCAGCGCTATCCGCTTCACTGGGGCGGAGATAGCGCCTGCACCTGGGATGGTTTGGCCGGCTCGCTGCGTGGCGGGTTACACCTGGGATTATCCGGTTTTGCTTTTTGGAGCCACGATGTCCCCGGTTTTCACGGCGTGCCGAACTTTATGAACAGTTGGCCCGCCGATGATCTGTATGTCCGCTGGACGCAATTTGGCGTATTTACCTCCCACCTCAGGTATCACGGCAGTTCCCCCCGCGAACCGTACGAATATCCCGCCATCGCCGACATTGTCCGGCAATGGTGGAAGCTGCGTTACGCGTTGATTCCGTATCTGGTAGAACAAGGGCAACACGTCATCAAAACCGGTTTACCGCTGCTGCAGGCCTTGATCTTTCACCATGAAGACGATCCCACATGCTGGCACATTGACGACCAGTATTACTTTGGCAATACCTTTTTGGTAGCGCCGATCATCAACAGCGCAGGCGTGCGGGATGTGTACCTACCTTCCGGCGTGTGGGTTGATTTCTGGACAGGCGAGCGATTGGCCGGAAATCGCTGGCTAAAGCGCATCGAAATGCCGCTAGCGCGTATGCCCGTCTACGCGAAATATGGCGCGCAGGCGCCTGTTTATCCGCATCCCGTTCGATGCACCGACGAAATGGATCTGGCCCAAAGCGCGATCCTAACTTTCGATGACACTTACCAGGGAATAGCGAACTCTATTTTGGGAAATTTGGTAGGATTGTGATCCACACACAACCAAATGGGCAGCCACGTTCAAAGACCCTCTTGACATTGACAGATTTCTGTTGTAATATGGTAAGCGTACCAGGAAAACGGTACCATATCCCTGTTCTGTGATCTGATCTATGACCACCATACGTGAAGTAGCGAAACGGGCAGGCGTTGCCCCCATTACGGTTTCCCGCGTGATCAACAACTCTGGTTACGTGAATGAGAAGACGCGCGCGCGCGTGGAAGCGGCGATTGCCGACCTGGGGTACGTCCCCAACGTGTTAGCCCGCAGCTTGCGCTCGCGGCGCACAGGCACGCTGGGGTTGATTTTGACCGATATCTCCAACCCTTTCTGGACTACGGTCGCGCGCGGGGTCGAGGATGCAGCCAGCGACGCCGGTTTCAACGTGATCTTGTGCAACACCGACGAGTCGGAGGCCGAGCAAGACAAGTACCTGCACGTGCTGATGCAAAAGCAGGTGGACGGTGTGCTGTTGGTGCCAGCGCGCAGTGCGGTTGAACCGATCAAGTTTATCCAAAGCCAGAATACGTCGGTGGTGGTGCTGGACCGCCGGATCCCCAATTCCCAAACCGATGTGGTGCGCTGCGACTCCGAAGGCGGCGCCTATCAACTGACGCGCCTGCTCCTGTCATTGGGCCATCGCCGGATTGCCATGTTGAGCGGCCCGCAGGGGGTTTCCACGGCTGAGGATCGTGTGACCGGCTTCCGGCGCGCGCTGGCGGATGCTGGCGCGAATGTGGATGCCGCGCCGGTTTACTATGGCAAGTTCTCGCTGGAAAGCGGGTACGATTTGACATTGCAGGCGCTGGCACGGACGCCGCGTCCAAGCGCCCTATTCGCCGGCAACAACTTCATCGCCATCGGCGCTTTGCGAGCTCTGCGGGACGCCGGTCTGCGTGTGCCGGAGGACCTGGCTCTGGTGGGGTTCGACGACCTGCCCGCAGACCTGGTAGTGGATCCATTCCTGACGGTCGCCGCTCAGCCAGCCTACGAGATGGGGCGGCAAGCCACCGAATTGCTGTTGGCGCGGCTGTCTGAAGAGGCGCCGGCAGCCTATCAGGAGATCGTTTTGCCAACAGAGATCGTTGTCCGGGGATCGAGCGGGCAGGTTCTGGAACAGTAGGACGGTTAGCGGTCAATCTCATACGGCGCTTTTGTAGTCGTTTTTCTTTTGGTTTGATATGGTAACGATACCACACAAGGATCGCACAGGGAGCAATGCCACAATGTCGTTGCACGGGAGTCTGTATACATGGAAGTAAAAAGCGCATCACCCTCACAAGAGGTCATTCTTGAGGTCGAGAACGTTTCCAAGAGCTTTCCGGGCGTGAAGGCGCTGGATAGCGTCTCATTCGACCTGCGTAGGGGGGAAGTCCACGCCTTGGTGGGTGAAAATGGCGCCGGCAAGTCGACGCTCATGAAAATCCTGAGTGGGGTCTACCAACCTGACGAGGGTGTGATCCGGTATAAGGGAAAACCGGTTTCGTTCAACGATGTCACCCAGGCCCGCGAAGCCGGCATCGCGATTATCTACCAGGAACTCAATCTAATTCCGCATCTATCGGTCGCGGCCAACATCTTCATCGGCAGGGAGCCACTCACCCGGTTCGGGACGCTCGACGAGAAAAAGATGAACGCCGATGCAGTGGCCACGCTTGCCCGTCTCAACGTTTCTTTGGATCCGACGATCAAACTGAACCAGTTACCCGTCTCCAAACAGCAGATGGTGGAGATCGCCAAAGCCATTTCTTTCGACTCGGAAGTGCTCATTATGGATGAGCCGACGAGCGCGCTGACGGAATCCGAGATCAACGAACTTTTCAGGATCATCCATACACTGCGCGATCACGGGGTTGCGATCATCTACATTTCGCATCGCCTCGACGAACTGAGGCACATCGTGGACCGCATCTCGATTTTGCGCGATGGGCACTCGGTCAGCACCGACGATTACACCGCCATCGGCATGGGTGAAATCGTGAACCGCATGGTGGGCCGCAAACTCGAGAACAAATTCCCGCCGAAGCAGAACGTCCCGACCACGGATAAGATACTCGAGGTGCGCCATATCGTGCGCGCGGGCATCCTGCACGATATCTCCTTCGACCTCTATCGCGGGGAGATTCTCGGCATAGCCGGCCTGATGGGCGCGGGGCGCTCGGAGCTGGGGCGAGCGATCTTTGGCGCCGATCCGATTGATACGGGCGATGTGATTATGAATGGCCGCACGCTGGTGTTGCGTTCGCCGGCCGACGCCATCAAAGCCGGAATCGCCTACCTCTCAGAAAACCGCAAGGAGGAGGGGTTGGCGGTGAAAATGACGCTCGCCGAGAACGTCACCCTGGCAAACGTGTTGGAGATTTGCCGGCGTTTCGGCGTGCTCTCGCGCGGTCAAGAGATTGAGGTCACGCAGCGATACGTCAAGAGCCTCAATATCCGAACACCCAGCCTCACCCAGATTGTGAACAATCTTTCTGGAGGCAACCAGCAGAAGGTGGTCGTCGCAAAGTGGTTGTTCTGCGATTCAAAGATTCTGATCTTCGACGAGCCGACGCGGGGCATAGACGTCGGGACCAAGTACGCGATCTATGAACTTATCGGCGTTTTGGCGCGTGAGGGCAGGGGTGTCATCATGATCTCCTCCGATCTGCCGGAGATCCTCGGCTTGACGGATCGCGTGCTGGTGCTCCACGAAGGGAGTCTTGCGGCAACGCTCGCCACCGCGCAAACGACGCAGGAAGAGATACTCAACTACGCGGCGGGTGTCGCGTAGTCGCTTGAAGGAGGTACACGGATGTTTGATCGAAAATTGACCCGAACGGGAGCACAGCGATGAGCGAGATGCCGACGGAACAAATCGGAAAAGAACGCCCTGAGAGCTTAGAAAAGTCGGGGAAATCGGGTCTGGCCCTGGACAGGTTTATTACCTTCGCCGCCGTCATCGTGCTGTTTACGTTCTTCTCGATCACGGCGCGGAACTTTTTCACCATGCGCAGCATCCTCAGCCTGGCCTTGCAGACCAGCACGATCACGTTGATGGGCATCGGTGTGACTTTTGTCATTATCACGGGAGGTATTGATCTATCCATCGGATCGGTCGTCGCCTTTTCCGGTACGGTCGCCGTGATCGCTGCGCGAGCCGGGCTTCCGACCTGGCTCAGTATGCTCATCGGTCTGGCTGTCGGCGTCGGCACCGGTCTCCTTAACGGGCTGATGATCACCCGCTTGAAGCTGCCGCCGTTCATTGCGACGCTTGGCACTATGATGGTCACCCGGGGCGTTGCCCTCACCATTACGAACGCCAACGCCTGGCCGGCCCCACAAGGCTTTGGCAACCTGGGCAATGGCACTATCTTTGGAATGGGGCCGCAGTTCCCCGGCATCCCCTACCCCGTGCTGATCATGATTGCAGTAGCCATCATCTTTGGCTTTATCCTCAGTAGAACGCGGTTGGGCCGGTACACTTACGCCATTGGATCGAATCAGGAGGCGGCACGGCTTTCCGGGATCAAGGTCAACCAGGTCAAGATGATCAACTATATCTTTTGCGGCCTGCTTTCGGCCCTGGTCGGCATTATCCTCGCCTCACGGATGGCGACCTCCCAGCCCAACAGTGCAGCGGGCTATGAGATGAATGCCATTGCCTCCGCCGTCATTGGCGGCACGAGCCTGATGGGTGGCGTGGGCACAGTGGGAGGGACGGTGATTGGGTCGTTTATCATCGGGATACTTACAGTGGGTCTGACAATGGCAGGTGCAAACTACTTTATGCAGCAGATTGTTATCGGACTTGTCGTCATTGGCGCAGTGACGGTTGATCAGCTTAGAGGTCGCAAATAAAATAACGGCCCCCGAACGTCTGCACGCCGAGGCGCGCGCGCCTGAACGTGCAGATGCCGGACCCAGTCAGTATGGGCTGGACTACAAAACAGAAAGGAGAGTATAGGAGATGAAGCTTTTTAGAATTACGTTAAGTCTGATTTTCGTAGTGCTCCTGGCTAGCTGCACTAGCCCGACAGCGACGCCCCAGACGATAGTCGTCACCAAGGAAGTCATCAAGGAAGTCCCAGTTGAAAAGGAGGTCATCAAGGAAGTCGAAAAGGAAGGCCCGATCGAGATTGCCGTCATCGTTAAGACCAGCAACTCCAGTTTCTGGCAGAATGTGCAGACCGGGGCTTTTGCTGCTCAGGCCGAGCTGAAGGAAAAGACGCCCAAGCTCTCGGTCACCTTCCTGGGCGCTCAGTCTGAGAGCCATATCAACGAACAGATTAACATCGTTGAGAGCGCGATTGACCGCGGGGTCAAGGCGATTGTGCTTGCCCCTTCGGACGTGAATGCCCTCATCGCACCGGTAGAGAAGGCCAAGGCCGCGGGCATCCCCGTCGTGATTATTGACTCGCTGCTCGCCGGCCCTGAGGACAACTATGTGTCGTTCCTCGCCACCGACAATGATGCAGCCGGTAGAGCTTGCGCCAAGAGATTGATCGAGGAAGTCAAAGCCAAGACCGGCAGCGACAGCGGCAATATCGCCATCATGTCCTACGTGGCTGGCGTCGGGTCCGAGATCGGGCGCGTGGGCGGATTCGAGGACTACATCGCGAAGAACTCGAACTTGAAGGTCGTGACGAAACAGTACTCCAACGCCGATATGCCGACCGCGCTCGACCAGACCACGAACGTGCTCGCCGCCAACCCGGACCTGGTGGGCATCTTCGGCGCCAACGAACCGACCGCCATCGGCATGGGCCGCGCGATCGAGCAGGCTGGACTCGCGGGGAAGATCGTGGCGATCGGGTTCGACGGCAACCAGGTGTTGCAGGAGATGGTCAGGAACGGCACGCTGCAGGCTATTGCAGTGCAAAGCTCCTTCAACATGGGATACCTGGGTGTCAAGACTGCCTACGAAGCCGCCATCGAGGGCAAGACGGTCGAACACTTTGTGGACACCGGTTTCATCATGGTGGACAAAAACAACATTGATAGCGAAGAAGCACAGAACGTACTCTATTGATCTTCATTGATTGCGCCTATTGACGACAAGGACTTCGGGATATACGGTTCGCGCTTTTGTAGGCGAACCGTATATCTTATCGAGCCGGGCTGGTGTTATGCCAACCGCATGCAAAAACTGTTGTTTTCTATCAGCAGATTAAGCAGATTAAGCAGATTTTGGGCCGGTTTACAGCATATAATCCACTAAATCCACTTAATCTGTTGGCTATATCCGTTCTTGAGGGGGCGTGTCACTGAACCTTCAGTACAGCCTTGATAATGAAAATGATTACAGGACTATCTGACTAACGACTATCAAACTATTTTTTGAGGAGTCGCCATGTGGCAAGCCACACTAACGAGGACGAAAATTGGCGATTCGACTACAAGACTAATGACTATGCGACTATTTTTGAAGGAGGATGAGTTCAATGAGTGAAAATCGCACAGCAAAGGACGTCCTGAAAAAGGACGATTTGATCGTCATCACCGGGGCCGGTGGGTTCATTGCCGGTGCGCTGACCCGCTACTTTCACGATCAAGGGTTCACCCGCATCCGCGCCATTGACAAGAAGCCGCTGCCCCTCTGGTATCAGCGCGTGCCGGGCGTCGAAAGCCTGTGCATGGACCTGAGTGAGTTTGACAACTGCGTCCGCGCGGTCGAGGGGGCAGTGGAAGTCTACAACCTGGCGGCGGACATGGGCGGCATGGGCTTCATCGAGCGCTTCCGCGTGGAATGTCTGCGCAGTATCCTCATCAACACCCATATGATCGAGGCCGCATACCGCGCGGGGGTGGAACGCTATTTCTTCTCGTCATCGGCGTGCGCCTACAATGTCACCTTGCAGCAAGACCCCAACGTGCGCGCGCTCAAGGAGTCCGACGCCTACCCCGCCATGGCCGAACGTGGCTACGGCTGGGAAAAGCTGATGTCCGAGATGTTCTGCCAGGAGTATTGGGCGGAACGCCATCTCAAGACGGCCATTGCGCGGTTCCACAACGTCTATGGCCCCTTCGGCACATGGGACGGCGGACGCGAGAAGGCGCCGGCGGCCATCTGCCGCAAGGTGATCGAGGCGAAGGATACCGGCAAGCACGAGATCACCATCTGGGGGGACGGCACCCAGACGCGCAGTTTTATGTACATTGACGACTGCGTGAAGGGTATTGATATGATTATGCACTGCGACGCCCTGATCGCCACGCCCATCAACCTGGGATCGAGCGAGTTGATCTCCATCAACACCCTCGTCAGCCTGGCCGAGGAGATCGGCGGCGTGACGTTGGAGCGGCATTACGACCTGAACGCCCCGCGCGGCGTCGCCGGGCGCAACAGCGACAACACCTTCATCCAGCAAGTGCTCGGCTGGGAACCCAAAACCCCCTTCCGCGAAGGGCTGGCGAAGACCTACGCCTGGATCGAGCAGCAGTACGCCGACCGCAAAGCCGGGAAGCATACGGTACAGGATTGAAGATTGGGGGACTGGAGATTTGTTGATTTGCGATTCGCTGATTCTGGAGGATTGATATGGTAGATATGACTATCGAATCTGGGCCGTTTGCGCCCACGTGGGAGTCGCTACGGCAGTTTCAATGCCCAGATTGGTATCGGGATGCCAAGTTCGGGATCTGGTCACACTGGGGAGCGCAGTCTGTGCCGATGTACGGGGACTGGTATGCCCGGCAAATGTACATCGAGGGATCGGATCAGTACCGCTATCACCTGCGCAAGTACGGGCATCCGTCGAAGTTCGGCTACAAGGACGTGGTGCAACTGTGGAAGGCGGAGAAGTTCGACCCGGCTGGCTTGATGGCGTTGTACGTGGCAGCCGGAGCGCGGTATTTCGTGGCGCAGGCGGCGCACCACGACAACTTTCACAACTGGAATTCCACGCACCACCGGTGGAATGCAGTCAACATGGGACCGCACAAAGACATTATCCAACTGTGGAAAGACGCGGCGCAGGCCCACGGGCTGCCCTTTGGCTTCTCCGAGCACATCGGCGCGACGTTTAGCTGGTACGTGCCCAACAAAGGCGCCGACAAAGCCGGCCCGTATGCCGGCGTTCCTTACGACGGCAACGATCCGGCTTACGAAGACCTGTATCTGCCCAACCGCGGCGCCAAAGGGTGGCAGGACGGTGAATGGTATACCAGCAATCCGTGGTGGCCTGAGAAGTGGTACACCTACGTCAAAGAGCTGATCGACGTGTACCAGCCCGACCTGCTCTACTCCGACGGTGGCGTGCCGTTTGGCGATTACGGCCTACACGCGATCGCGCACCTGTACAACAGCAGCGCGCGGCGGCATAACGGCGTCAATCAGGCGGTCTACACCCAGAAGGACAAGAACGTAGAGGTCTTTTCCGTCGGCGTTTACGATATCGAGCGCAGCCAGCGGCCCGATATTTTCCCCTACGTCTGGCAGACCGACACCAGCGTTGGCGACTGGTTCTACAACGTCCGCGACGTGTACAAGACGCCCAAGCAGGTAGCCGAGATGCTCGTGGACATCGTCAGCAAGAATGGGAACCTGCTGCTGAATATCCCGCAGCGCCCCGATGGCACGCTCGACGACGAGTGTACCTACCTGCTGGAGCGCACGGCGGCGTGGATCAAAGTCAATGGCGAGGGCGTCTACGGCACACGCCCATGGCAGGTATCCGGCGAAGGGCCGATGTCCGTCATCATCGAGGGCTTCCGCGAGGATGCCGTCCCCTGGACGATCGAGGATTTCCGCTTTACCGCCAAAGGCCAGACCGTCTACGCCTTCCAGATGAAGTGGCCGGAAGGCGGTAAGACCGTTGTGCGCAGTCTGGCGCAGGGAAGTGTAGGCAAAGTGATGGATGTGACACTGCTGGGCGCCGGCCCGGTCTCGTTTACCCAGACCTCGCGCGGCCTGGCGGTGGACTTACCGGAGCAAAAACCGTGCGAGTACACGCAGTGCTTGCGGGTAACCCTAGCCTGAAACGTAATACGTGATGTGTGAAAGCCTCACGCATTACGTTTTGTGGAGACGAGCGAACGTGAAAAATGCTAAACAACTCACCGATATTATCGGCTTTCTTCCCTACCGGATGGCGTTTGCAGGTGGGTGGATCGATCAGCCGTTCGTGTCGCAGAACAATCCCGCACCGCCCGGCTCGATGGTTGTGGTGGCGTTGGAACCCACTTGCCGCTTCATGGAGCGGAGCGGCATGGGAACCAGTACGCGCAAAATAGCCGCGGCGCTGTGGGGCGACAAACTGCCGGATGAAGACCCAGAAAAGTTGATGCGGGAACTATACGCCGCAGAGAACGCTAGACAAGCAGAGCCATCGGGATCGCAGGACATGGCCGGTATCGTCTATCCCGGCATCAACCGGCTCGATTACGATTTCGCGCATGAAGGTGGCTACTTTCCTGTGCACATCGAGTCGAATAACGATCCTGGCGTCGCCCGTTGGTTGGAGCGTGTGCTGCACATGGTGCCGATTGCGCAACGCCCACCCGGATACAATCCGTTGGGGGAAAAGAATCTGGACCCGGCGTGGATCAAGAGGCTGGGGCAATCGGGCAAGGAGTGCTTCGACGCGATTGTCTCGCAGGATGTAAGAAGGCTGGGCGCTTCGATGAACGAGTGCATGAAGTGCTGGGAGGCTATCCTGCCATGCACGGTGCGACATCCAACCATCACCATAGATTTGATGGCGCTCCTGGACTACTATCAATCCCGGTATGCAGGAGCGATGTACTCCGGCAGTGGCGGCGGATACATCTACGTCGTGGCGGAGGAAGAAGTGCCGGGATCGTTCCACGTGAATGTCAGGATTGCGCGATAAAAGATAGCCATGCAGAAAACCATCGTAACGGGAAGTTTTGATGATCTGAGAGCGCGTGACTTTCGCTTCCTGGAAGAGGCGTCGAAACTGGGGAGTCTGCACGTGCTGTTATGGTCGGACGAGACCATACAACAATTAGAGGGAAAGCCGCCAAAGTTTCCGCAAGCAGAGCGGATGTACCTGCTGCAAGCCCTGCGATACGTCAATGAGTTGACACTGGTAACGGGACCTATCGAGAGAGACGCTATACCCCAAATTGACGCTATCCAGCCGGATGTGTGGGTGGTGGATGAAAAGGGCGACACTAACCAAAAGCGAATATACTGCGCGACACACGAGATAGTGTATTATATTGTGGAAGAGGGTATGCTGCGCCGCTTCCCTGTGGCGTCGGTCGAAGCCGATGCTGATCGGACGCAGCGAAAGAAGGTCGTCGTCACGGGCAGCTTCGACTGGCTACATTCGGGCCACGTGCGGTTCTTCGAGGAGACGGCCGCGTTGGGCGATTTGTACGTGGTCGTTGGGCATGATGACAACATCAAGCTGCTGAAAGGCGAGGGACATCCTTTATTTCCGCAGGACGAACGCAGGTATATGGTGCAGTCTATCCGCTATGTCAAACAGGCGCTGATTTCCTCCGGGCACGGCTGGATGGACGCCGAACCGGAGATCGCCATCATCAAGCCGGACATTTATGCGGTGAATGAGGACGGCGACCGGCCGGAGAAGCGTGCGTTCTGTGCGGAACACGGCCTCGAGTACGTCGTACTGGAACGGCGGCCTAAAGCGGGGTTGCCGCGAAGACAGAGCACGGCGTTGCGGGGATTCTAAGGTGAAGCAGTTGAAGGAGATGAGGCGCGGCGCGTAGCTTTGCGCTTGCCCACTTGCCGAAATTACCGCAGACCTGAGCGGAAAACGTTTATATGGTTAGTGTGTCGCGCAGGCGATACAGTCCTTATACAAAACTTCGTTTAAGCGATTGTGTGATCCTGATACTATAATCCAGATAACACAACGGCTTCCTGTTCGAGTTTGACCTCGCGCAGCAGCATCTCGTCAATGAGCGGAGTCATATCCACCAGCGCGGGATGGTCGCGCAGCCGCGTCAGGTTACGGACATCGTTCGGCGTGAGCGGCTGTCCCCAGTAGGCGAAGGCGTCCAGCGTCTCGACGTCCATCCGGTAGGGTGCAAAGCGCGGCGAGACGTGGCGGCGCAGTTGCGCCAGGATGTTCAGCCCGCCATAGTCTATGTCTGCCCATACATACAAGGGGACTTCATCCGGTAGTCGCTCCGCCAGGCGGGTGAGCACATGCCGACATGATGGCGAGGGATTGCCGGCCAGACACAGCGCCGCCAGATCATCGGGCGCATGGTGCAGCAAAGTGTAGAACGAGGTGAGGTTTTCCACGCAGACAACGCGCGCCGCATCCACTTTCACATCACTGATGTGAGCCGCCAGCGTCGCCGGAATGCCCACCGAAGGGTCAAAGTCCGCCAGAGAGACGGTCTTGCCTCCCTCTGTGGTAAGTCGCCATTTCCCAGCGAGGTAGAGGTAGGTGGGATTGGGAACCAGACCCAGTTCGCGCAGGATTTCCGCGGTGGTCAGATCGCGCCATTCGCCGTGATGACGGCAGGCCAGTCGGGCGACGGCGCCGGAAAGCGTCTCGAAGCGCTTGCTGTCGTTGAAGACACGCACGCTGAACACACGATAG
>ENA-UOWE01000693-UOWE01000693.1-activated-sludge-metagenome-genome-assembly--contig:-NODE-693-length-46036-cov-6.228377_pt1 | contig 46036 bp, 41 predicted proteins | sample MGYA00249841_ERZ761562 | MGnify/ENA primary metagenome ERZ761562 (study PRJEB28883, sample SAMN05720200) | activated sludge metagenome | isolation source: Anaerobic digester | place: Japan...
ATTACGCACTGCAAGAAGACCCTCGTTTCGATGAAGTCGGGACGACCGGAGAGATCTCCTGGTTCCTTAAGCGGCTTGAGCCAGAATCGGTCCTTGAGCCGCCCATCTACATCCGCGCAAATTCCATCATTCCTCTTGCGGATTATCTCGGTGAAGAATCCTATAAGTTACTCTATGACCTCGATGATGAATTATCCTTTACCAACGATGAAATTGATGAAGTTGATCGGGTTGATTCTGTCACAATTACTCTTACATATCCCCATTGGCGCAGTGGCAGCATTCCTGTAACGCCAAATTCCAACCGCGTGCTGCCTTCAGCCCTCGAGTCTGAAAACATCAAGATCACTTTTATTGACAAGCAAACTCAGCAGCGAATCTCCGCTTGGGTAGTACGCTCTCATAATTATGTCGTAGGATTGAGAGAATGGTTTGAGGAAAAAAACCTCATTCCTGGCAGCAATATTGAGATCAGCGCAACCAAGCACCCAGGCACTATGCTTATCTCGGCAGAGAAAAAGCGCTCCAACAAAGAGTGGATCAAAACCGTCCTGATAGGCGCTGATGGCGGACTGGTGTTTGCGCTTCTGCGACAACCTATCTATGCTGGTTTCAATGAGCGAATGGCTATCGCTATTCCCGACCAGGATGGGCTTGACAAAATCTGGCAGGATCGCCTCAGCAGGAACATCCCGATCAAATCAGACGTTTTCCGTATGATGAATGAACTTTCTAAACTGAACAGTCAGCATCACGTTCATTTTATTGATCTCTATGCTGCAATTAATGTCATCAGGCGCACCCCACCCATGGAGTTGTTCGAAACTCTTTCGTCCAATCCAGAGATTGTTCATGTTGGCGATCATTACTATCACCTGGTAGACCAAGGAAAGGAATAATCTGGATGCTGAATAAATCTAGTCTCATAAAACCTGACCTGAACACGAAGTTTCGGGTCGATCTTGACTGGTGGAAATCGCAGGACCAGAACTGGCGCCATGCTTTAGTAACTTTCATGTGCCCGACACACCAGGCACTTTTTGCTCAATCAACTGATGCTCAGGAAATGGACTTGGTCAATCCCGAAACGGGTGAAGTAACACGCGGCGATGGTCTCATCCAAACCCTGGTAGACCACTGCGCCAAGCAGGAAGGATTCATCACTGCCAATGCCCCACTAGTCGATTCCGTTTTCAAGGTTTTTATCGTAAACCATAACCAACCGCTTAACGCGATCGAGTTATCTGAACGTATTGGAAGACCTGCCGACACTATATTACGTACGATCGGTGGTAGCCGGGTCTATAAAGGTATTCGTCCTGTTTGATCCCGCCGGAAAGGCAGTATAATCTAAGTCCGTTTGCTCCTGTAGCTCAATGGATAGAGCACCAGTCTTCTAAACTGTTGGTTGCGCGTTCGAGTCGCGCCAGGGGCATTTTTAATGATATATAACCTTATATTTTCTAGCCTTGCGAGCTCGGGTTTGGGAGATAATGACTTTTAAGTAAGGAGAAAGGAACAAAATGATAAAGAGATGGCTTGTTTTTATGTTGGCACTTTTTGTTGCCGCCTGGTTAATCCCTGGCATCCACGTCGAAAATGATGCTTGGGTTGCGTACGCTATAACCGCTGCAATCCTGGCATTCTTGAATGCGATCCTCCTGCCAATCCTGAGAGCGCTTTCGTGTGGACTGATCATTCTCACGTTGGGGTTGTTTAGCCTCGTGCTGAATGCAGCGATGTTTATGCTCTCAGCTTACCTGGCACAGACATGGTTCCATGTAGGGTATGTTGTCGACAATTTTTGGTCAGCCTTGCTTGGCTCGCTCATCGTAAGCGTCATATCAATGCTTTTCTCCTCTGATGAGAAGAGGAAAAAAGAGGAAATTTGACTTTTCTGATAGAAAAGACAAAAACTGCCCAGCATGGCAGATTTGCCTGAGGGTGTTGAAAAATAAGAGGATTAATTGACCAAACTCAGGAAGTTCATGAATAGAGGCATCTCAAACAAGAAAAACTGGAAATGAAACCACTCCGATTCAAAGAAACAGGAAGAGCCACGTTTTTGATAATTATATGTGTAATAAGGTAGTTCCAGATCTGAAGTATGGGTATCCGCAAGGAGCGTTTCAATGGACGAAGACTATTTAAAAAAGGTTATCAAGTTTCAAAAGGATGAAATGACCGGCTATGTGATTTATGGTAAATTGGCTGGTTTGATTAAAGATCCTCACAATTCTGAGGTCCTTCGTGAAATGTCAGCTACTGAGATGCGCCATTATCAATTTTGGAAAAAGATCAGTAATGTAGAAGTTAAACCAAATTACCTTAAAGCGTTTTTTTCGGCATTAATGGCACGTGTCTTGGGAATAACTTTTACGATTAAACTACTCGAAAAAAACGAAGCCGCGGGCTCTGCCGAATATGCAGTTTTTGATTCGGTGGTGCCAGGAGCTGCTCAACTCGGAAAAGATGAAGAAGAACACGAAAATTCACTAGCAGGGATGATCAAAGAAGATTTTCTATCGTATATGGGTTCCATAGTATTAGGTCTTAACGATGCATTAGTTGAACTGACTGGCACATTGGCAGGGTTAACATTTGCACTGCAAACTGGCAAACTGGTTGCGATTAGTGGCTTGGTAACCGGTATTGCAGCTTCTTTCTCAATGGCGGCCTCAGAATATCTTTCGGCTCGAGCAGAAAACAATCCTAAGGCTATCCGATCAGCGCTCTATACTGGCCTTGCCTACATAATCACCGTTATTTTACTCATCCTGCCGTATCTTTTGATACCTCAGCATGATACGGGTATCTACGTCAGCCTTGGTGCGACTTTATTAATCGCGGTGTTGATTATCTTTGGCTTTAATTTTTACATATCTGTAGCAAAAGACTTGTCGTTTAAACGGCGTTTTCTTGAGATGTTCTTAATCAGCATGGGTGTGGCAGTATGTTCCTTTGGTGTTGGTTTGTTGGTGAGAACTGCCTTTGGGGTTGAGTTATAAATTCCTTTGTAGGTTAAAAAATTGTCGCGAATTAAAGAGAAGGAGAGTCCTTCATACTTGATTTCTTGATTATGCTCACAGTATGTATTTGTAAAGATTAGGGGTATCGGCTTTTATTTCCACTAAGCAACATTTTGATTGACTGCGGCACACTTTTTTCGATTAATACTAATATGGGGACGTTGAAAAACAAGAGGATTAATTGACCAAACCCATGAAGTTCAATAATAAAGGCATCTCAAACAAGAACTGAAAATGAAACCCCATCCCAATTCAAAGAAAGAGGAAGAGACGCGTTTTTGGCGATTTTTTATAGGATCGGGTGCGGTTCGACAGGTTGTATTTTTTGAAGAAATTACGAGAAATTGTAGATTGGGAATATTTCACGAAGAGGTTGATCAAATTATACAGGGACGAACCTGAATTCGCCCTCACCTACCTGACTAATCTCTTTGTATTGAATAATTGAGATCCCAATACGGATACAAGGGAGAAGTGACCATAGTGTACAAAAAAAGGAATCAATGATTAGTTTTGTAGACTCTTTTTGCTCCCTTTCGTGTTATTCAAGAGTATTTCGGTTCAAGTTATCGCCTTCTGACAAGAAATTTTCTGGTTTTTAGTAATTTCTATACAACCTCAGTTTTTGTCTTTAAGTTGCTTTATTTAAAACATATGATACAATACCGTCTGTTAAATTCAGGAATAAGCCTGAAACCAACCTTCCACTCCTGCCCGCCAACGGCGAAAAGCAGGAGCAAACCCGAGGAAAGGAGCCTCGACACGTATGCACAATTATGAACTCATTTTTATTCTCCAGGCTGATCTGGACGAAGCATCTCTGAACACCATAGTGGATAATGTGGAAACCCTCATTAAAAACAACGGTGGTGAGATTGCCAAGATTGATCGCTGGGGCAAGCGCAGACTAGCTTACCCCATTAATAAAGCCAATGAAGGCTACTATGTATTGGTAGACTTCAACTACAAACCCGAAGAAGTTGCCGGCCTCAAACGCACTTTAGGCTACAACGAACAGGTTCTGCGACACATCGTTGTCCGCAAAGCATAACAGGAGTTAACATGACTGAAAGCAGATTCTCAGATCGCGGTGACCGCTCTCAAAACGGTGAACGTAGCGAACACCCTCGCCGCTATATTTCCCGCCCAAAGTTTTGTCAGTTCTGTTCTGACAAGAACCTTGTCATCGATTACAAAAACGTGGAGTTAATGTCTCGCTACATCAACGAGACCGGAAAAATACGCCCTCGCCGCCAAACTGGCGCCTGTGCCAAACACCAGCGTGAGATTGCCAAGGCAATAAAGAATGCCCGTCACATCGCCTTACTTCCTTTTGAAGGTGATTTTTGGACTGAAAACAATTAGGTCGGGTGATTAAGTATGGCTAAGAAAACAGAGCGCCCAAAGCTTGATACCCGAAAGCACGTTGCTCGTAAAGAACGCGAAGAAAAACAAATCAAATCCGCTTTAGTGGTGACTGGCATAGTCATCGGGCTTGCATTACTTTTGTTGGTCTATGCCGTGGTCGACAATTTCATCGTCAAACCCAATAAAGTTGTTGCTCGTGTGGGGGATGCTGTAATTAAAGCGGATGATTTTGAGGCAAATGTGATTTATACCCGCCTAAACATGCTCTCCACTGCCAATAATTATGCCTATTATGCACAAATCCTGGGGGATTCTGGCAGTCAGTTTAAGTCCGCGGGTATCGAAATAATTGCACAATTAAATGACCCCGAGCTCCTTGGGGAAATTGTGCTCAACCAGATGATCGATGATCAACTCATTCGCGAGGAAGCTGCCAAACGTGGCATAACTGTCTCTGATGAAGAAATCCAGGACGCGTTACAATCGTCCTTCGGTTTCTATCCGATGGGAACCAAAACCCCAACCATCACTCCCACGATTGTCAATACTCCAACCTGGTCGAGTGAGCAATTTGAATTGATCAAACCCACGGATACCGCCACCCCTGCGCCTACATCCACTGCTACACCCGAAGGATGGGAACCCACCCAGGCAGCGACAGCTACCAGCGAAATTCAAGCCACTCCTGAGGCAACCACCCCAACAGTAGAGCCAACCGCCACAGAAATTCCTACTGTCACCCCAACACCAACTGTCTATACGACAAAACTGTACGGTAAGGAACTTGGCAATTATCTCGACGACCTCAAAACTTATGGAATCAGCCGTCGGCAAATCGAGGATATCTTCCGCGCCAATTTACTCCGAACCAAGTTGATGGAAGATGTCACCAAGGATATGCTTCCCCAGGAAGAACAGGTTTGGGTGAGACATATTCTTGTCGATTCAGAGGATGTAGCCAAAGAAGTCATTGAAAAACTAAAGAACGGCGGCGACTGGGCGGCTCTAGCAGCAGAATATTCTACCGACACCTCTAATAAAGATAACGGCGGAGACCTGGGTTGGATTGGAAAGAACGACAGCTACATCCAGGAATTCAAAGATGCCGCTTTCGCGTTGAATGAACCTGGTCAAATCAGTGAGCCTGTCGAAACGACCTATGGCTGGCACATCATTCAGCTTGTCTCAAAAGCCACCAACAATATTAATGACACGAAGTTCAAACAAAACAAACAAATCTTCTTCGACAATTGGCTGCTCGAACTGCGCAATTCACGCACTGACATACAGATTGATGAAATCTGGAAGACTTTAACCCCCACCAAACCAGTTGTTCCAGCTGAACTAAGCAACTTTTTCTTCAATTAGTAGAACGATGTGATAAATGAGACCGGTAGAAAAAAACCGGTCTCATTTTTTATCTTACGTAGTTCTCATCTACTTCTTCAAGTTGGAGGGAGATAATTTGACTTGAGGAATCCTTACCCATCGTGACACCATAAATCACATCTGCAGCAGACACAGTGTTTCGATTGTGCGTAATCAAGACGAATTGCGTGTCTTTTGATAAGTCGCGCAACAGGTCAAGAAAACGCCCAACATTGGACTCGTCCAGCATCGCGTCCACCTCATCCAATACACAGAATGGCGTGGGCGAAACGCGCAAAAGAGCAAAAACAAGCGCAACTGCGGTCAAACTGCGCTCACCTCCCGAAAGCAACACCAAACCCTGTTCGCGTTTACCTGGCAATCTCGCCTCGATTTCGATGCCACCTTCAATGGGTGATTCCTCGTCCGATAGCAGTAGCCGGGCGGAACCTCCGTTGAACAACCGGGCAAACATGGCGGTAAACTCAACACTCACAGCTTTGAAGGTTTTCAGGAATTCTTCCCGCATGACTGCATCGAGTTCTTTGACCAGTTTTTCAATATCCTGGATGGCTTCTTTCAAATCAGCTGTCTGGGAGGTAAGGCTCTCGTAACGCTCTTTTACCTCGCGGAACTCGGTTTCAGCTTCAAGATTGACTGTGCCGATGCGGCGGATCTGATTCTTCTGTTGCCTGATTGCCTCTTCAATCCCTTCGGGCAGTGCCTTGATGACTGGCAGTGACTCGATAACCATGTCCGGAAAGGGTAAAGGGGTGGAATTGGAGTACTCATTTTTGTACTCGAGTTCGATCAAACCAAAATCGTCTTCGATGCGGTTGCGGAGCGCTTCAACGCGTTCCTGGTGATGCACCATTTCAAGCTTATAGTGCAAAACCAACCGCTCTTTACTGGAAAATTCCTTTTGGTTTTCACTATCTTGCTGTGATATTTGACGATTCATCTCTTCGATGATTTGCAACTCGGACCGTAAAGGATCAAGCTGCTCTCGTTGAAGCGTATCAGCACTCAGTGTCTTCTGAGCGACCAGCTCCCTGGCCTGAGAAATTTCTTTTTCGAAGGCTTCCAATGAGGTTTCGAGGGTTCTCATCCGATCCTGGTAAAGCGATAATCGCTTCTTATCGTTCTCAAGCCGCTCTGTGGCAGAGATCACGCTGACTTTACCGTGTTGGAGAGCCTGCTGCAGCACTTGTTTCTCCGTCTGGAGATAATGCACCTGGCTTTCCAATTCGATGGTATTAAATCGTTCTTTATTCGCCCTGAGGGTATGTATCTCAGCTTTTAGTTGTTCACTTTCCTGTTGGCTGGCCTTTTCCTTGCCACTTATCTCTTCGAGCTGTTGCTGAAGGTGTTTCTCTTGTGTAGCAGCCGTATTCATTTGCTGTTGCAGCCAATTTTGTTGACCATTAAGCTTATCCAACTCCAGCTGGAGGGCATTCAGCTCTTTGCGGTTTTGCTGAAGTTTCACGTTTTCGCTTTGCCGCTGCTTTAAGACCCCTTGCAGCTTGGCTTCAAGATTGCTGATATCAATCTTGCCGTGTTGTTCCAATTCACGCGCTTGCTTCAGCGCCACTTCGATTCCGTCCAATTCCTGCTGCAAGGATTTCGTAACACGGGAATAACTGATTTTGCCAGCGCCATTCGTTTTTCCCAACAACGCCATGCCGTTATTAAGCAGCACATCGCCATTCAATGTTACAAAATTTGCATCCTTGGATTCTCCCCACAGGTTGAGAGCATCATCCATCTCGCTTACTACCAGGTAACTGCCAAGTAACTGGTCTATGGATTGCTGTAGGCTTGCCTCCGTTTTCACAAGGTCAGCGGCATTTCCGAGCACACGCGGATCGTCCAAAATAACCTTTTGCCTTTGGTGTTTGCGAGCCAATTCTCCAATTATTGCAAAACGCTCCTGCGTTTTTCCAGAAAGGTCCCTCATTACGGCTTGATCGAGCTCACCTTTCACCACCAGCACGTCCACAGCCTCCCCGAGGGCTGCATTAATCGCGCGTTCGTAAACTTCCGGCACTTCGAGCTTTGTCACCAGGTCCGTTACTTCGCGTTGAAGCACTTTCCCTTTGGCCGCCTTCAGAACACCTTTAGCGCCTTCTGAAAAGCCTTCCAGGCTTTCGCGGCTCTGTTGCATCAACTCCAGGCGGTTGACAATCCGATTCTTTTCCAGGTTCAAGGTATTCAACTTGCGATTGATCTCATCGAGCGATTTTGCCAGCGCAGTCTTATCAGCTCCGTGCTTTTCAATGTCCACCTCAAGCAGGGAAATCCCCTGTTCCTGCTCTGAAATCGAGGTGACAAGTGAATTCAGTTGTTTTTCCAGTAAAGCCTTCTTGTCCAGTAGGTCCAACAGTTTTTTCTGATTGGTTTCACTGGTCTTCTTTAATTCTTCAATGCGATAAGCGTGTTCCTGCCTTCTGGCGCGGTAAATTGCCACAGATTTCTCAGATTCGAGTTGCTTTGAGCTTAGCGCTCGTTCCTCTTTTTCCAGAGCATCTTTTTGGGCTTTTATCGCTTCATATTCCTTGTTTGCAGTATCGAAACGCTCGGTGAGTATGGCCAATTCCTGTTCCTGGCGACTCTGCTCAGCCTTAAGGCTTTCGAGGATCTTCTCCTCAGACAAAATGGTTTCTTCAAGGCTTCCAGAATCCATCACCAATTGACTGCGAGATTCTTCCGCGGACCTTTTTCGAGAATCCAAGACGGCGATAGCCTGATTCTGTTGCTGGATTTCATCTCGTAGAGTTCGCAAATCGTTCATCAAGCGATCGATTGCGTTCCTTTTCAAATCGACATCCTGCCGCAGGCTTTCGATGCGTTGGCGGTCTACATCGAGAGCCGTTTTGGAATCTGCCGAGGCAGCTTCTGCTTCCGCGAGCGATTCCTGTATCTTCTCAAGCTCACTCTTGGCAACCATCCACTGGTATCCGTACCACTCACGCAAGTTGTTTTTCAGGCTTTCCTGGACCAACTTATACTCATGAACCCGTGCTGATTGTTTCTCCAGGCTGCGCAATCTCGGACGAATCTCGTCGATGATATCAGAGACACGTTCGAGATTCCGTTGGGTTGTTTCCAACCGGCGCAGAGCCTCTTCCTTCCTGGAGCGATACAATCCAATGCCGGCAGCCTCCTCAAAAAGCCTTCTCCGTTCGTCCGGTCGGATCGAAAGGGCCAGATCAACCAGCCCCTGACCGATAATCGTGTATGTTCGATCAGCAAGGCCTGTTTTAGCCAGCAGCTCGTGGAAATCCTTCAACCGCACTCTCTGGTTATTCAGCAGGTACTCATTCTGGCCATCCCTGTAGGCCCGTCTGGTGAGTGTTACTTCGGAATAATCGATCGGCAGCCAGTTGGTTTGATTGTCAAATGTGATCGACACAGAAGCCATGCCAGCCCTGGATCTGTTTTCTGACCCGGAGTAAATCATGTCTTCCGTTTTCTTGGCCCGCAACATGGTATACGATTGTTCACCCAAAACCCAACGGATTGAATCAGCCACATTGGACTTTCCCGAGCCATTTGGGCCTACAATGGCAGTAATTCGTGCTGGAAAAACGAGGTTTGTCTCTTTTGCAAAGGTTTTGTACCCATGCAGCGTGAGAGAGGCTAACTTGGTTTCTGTCATCTTCTGGAAATTCCCAATACAATCAAACTTTGATAGGCAGCTTGTTTTTCAGCCATTTGTTTATTGGAACCTGAGCCTCGCGCGATCTCTTTACCGTTGATGTATGCACTGACTTCAAAGACCTTGGCGTGGTCGGGACCAGTTTCATTGACCAATACATAAGTCGGAGAAGCGAAGCCTTTAGCCTGTGCCCATTCCTGAAGCTGGCTTTTGACATCCTCTTCAGTGTGGTTCTGTATAATATTACCGGACTCTTGTTCGAGTAATGGATAAACAAAGCTGCGTACTGTTTCAATATCAGTACTCAAGTACATTGCAGCAATCAAGGCTTCAAAGGCATCACACAAGATGGCATCACGATCTCTTCCGCCAGCAAGTTCTTCGCCCTTGCCAAGAAATAATGCAGGTCCGATTCCTATCTTCCGCGCAAACTGAGATAGCTGATGTGTATGGACCAAAGCAGACCTTAATTTTGTCAGAAACCCTTCTTTTTTCTCAGGAAATCTCTGATACAACCAATCGGCTACCAGGAAATCCAGGATTGAGTCGCCTAAAAATTCCAAGCGTTCATTATCCTCAAGTAAGTCGCGACTCTCATTGACGTAAGACCTGTGAGTTAGCGCTCGAATGAGATAGAAATCCTCAGTAAAATTTTTTGGTAAGTTCTTTTTTAATTCTTTACCGGCAGCAGTGTTTAACATTCAACCTCCCGCAGAACTGCCGATTCGTTTAACATCAACCCCATTGAGGTCAAACGGTTCCCCAGTTCCGCTTATGTATTTGATTTTAACCCAGATCCACTTAAAATGAGGACTGACTTTCCAGGGGTCTCCTCTACCTTATTACTCGCAGCCAAAACCATTGCTGAGGTTGGTTCCACATACAAACCTGCCTGAATAAGCAATCGATGGGCATCTGCGATTTCTGATTCTGTCACAGCCACAACCTGATCCCGATCGTGGTCAAGATAACCAAGTATTTCCACTAACCTGGCAGGATTTTCGACCATGGTGCCTTCAGCCAAACTACTGCCTAAAGTGCCTGAAAAGGGCTTCTTTTGCCAGGCTGAGACAACCGGTGCACAGACTTCGGGCTGGACTCCAATTAGCCTGGGTCTTTTTGCAGCTTTTCCTGCACGCACCAGTGCATCAAACCCCATTAAAATTCCTGTAAATAAAGACCCATGCCCAATCGGACAAAAAACCATACCTGGCATTTCCCCGAGTGATTCGAAAATCTCAAAAGCGATCGTCGCGATCCCTGCCATCCCAAATGGTTGAGCAGCATGGCTGGCATAAGGTAGCCCTTCCCTTTGAACCGCCTCAAGAGCTGCTTTATGGGCATTCTCGCGCGGACCTTCAACCTGGATAACTTCTGCGCCACAAACCTCAATTTGCCGGCGTTTTGGTCCGCTGGTGCCGTTGGGAATGTAAATACGGCAGTGAATTCCGAATGCAGCCCCATAGAGAGCCAGCGAGCCTCCCGCATTTCCAGAAGAATCTTCTACGACATTCAACTGATTCCGACCTCTTAACACGCTGGCGAGGACTGCTGTTGCCCGATCCTTAAACGATCCGCTCGGGTTGAGGTTTTCCATTTTGCCAAAAAAATCTCTTCCGCGAATTTTCACCGGAACAAGCGGTGTTTCCCCTTCCCCGAGGTAGCTTACAGGATAACTTGCAGGTAATCCGATCGACTCCGTAAATCTCCATATGCCGCTGGATTTCCCTGACACTGAGGTATGTTCTGTAAAAGTCAAGTCCCTCAGAGTAAATATTCCGCCGCAGTTCGGGCATTCATGAGGCAAACCTGCCTCAGGATAAGGTTGTAAACAGTCTCTGCAGATGAAATCGGTCATTAATTCCTGCCTGTCCATCGAATATCCTTAAGTGTACAACAATTTCAACTTACTCAGACTATAATTGCAATATGGCCGGCTCATGGATACATGAAACAGATGACTACGAAATCGAAACTGAACTATACTCAGGTCCGCTCGATCTCCTTTTGGATTTGATCCAGAAATCTGAATTGGATATCACAAAAATCGCCCTGGCACAGGTAACGGATCAGTTTTTAGTTTATATCCATGAGAACGAACATGCAGATCCAGACTACATCTCGGAGTTCATGGTAATTGCATCAAAACTGGTACAGATCAAATCTGAAGCGATGCTCCCCAGGCCTCCTGTCAGAGAACCCGAAGAAGAAGACCTGGGAGAAGCCCTTGCCAAACAGCTAAGGATTTATCGAGAGATCAAGAACACAACTGCATGGCTCAATTCACGTCTCGACCGAAACCTGCGGTGCTACTTGCATGTTCCCAAATCGTATCCTGTCAACGTCCAGCTGGACCTGACCGGTGTTGATCTCACAGATCTGCTTGTTGCCCTTGAACGCCTCGCCAGCCAGGATGGCCCAATCATAGAGGGTTCTTCAATCAGAATTCCCAAGATGACTTTGAGGAATAAAGTCCAGGAAATCGTCGGAATCCTAAAGGATATGGGAAATGCCAGCTTCTCTGTACTTGTTGGGAAAGATGCGGACCGTCTTCAAATCATCGTTGTATTTCTCGCAATTCTTGAGCTGGTCAAACAGGACATGATCGATACAGACCAACTCACATTGTTCGGAGATATTAATCTAAGACCCCGTGAAAAACTGTTTGCCACTACCGACGAAGAACTGACAATTGGTGAAGACCTCTAGCCTGATTTCTACAACATGATTTCTACAAGCACTTTGTGAGTGCTTTCAATGTGTTATAATCATTTCGAGGTAAAAATGTCTGAGAGTCCCGCAAAAACAACTGAACCTGCAGTTAGCGAAAAATCTGAGCAAATCAATGCCCAGGTAGAAGTAACCAATGAAAAGAAACCGATACTTGCGATCGTAATTGCAGTATTACTGCTGATAGGTTTGATCGTCGGTTTGTTTTTCCTTGCGAGAGCTGATGGTCAGGTTGTTTCCCAGGTCCGTGACATTTTTATCATACTCATGGCTTTGATGATGGTAGTCATAGGAGTGGCATTAGTGGTTTTGATCATCCAGCTTGCCAATCTAACCAATTTGCTCCAACATGAGATCAAGCCAATCCTGCACTCAACAACCGACACCGTGAATACGCTAAAAGGCACTGTTCGGTTCTTAAGTGATAATGTTAGCGAACCCGTGATCAAGCTCAATGAATCACTGGCGAGCATCCGCAAACTTGTTGATATATTTCGCTTAAAACGATAAAAAAGAGGAGATTACTATGTCTGATAAAAGCAATTTTGGATCGTTCTTGATGGGTTTCACTGTGGGTGCCTTAGCCGGGGCGATTGTTTCCCTGTTGATGGCACCTCAAACCGGTGAGGAAACTCGCCAGATCATCAAAGAAAAAACGATTGAACTGAAAGATAAAGGCACTGAAACTTACGAAGACACCAAACATAGGGCTGAAGTAGCCTACAAGGATGCCCTTGCCAAAGCTGATGAGTTAGCTAAAGTGGCGAAAGAAAAGGCTTCCGAGTTGGGTCACAGCACCAAAACCAAGGTCGAAAAATTGGCTGAGGAAGCCACCACGGCAGCGGAAGAGGTTGCTAAGGTAACCAAAGAGAAAGCCAGTGAATTGGGTCACAGTACCAAAATAAAAGCCGAAAAGCTGGCTGATGAGACTACCAAGGCCGCTGGAGACGTTGCCAGCGCAGCCCAGGATTAAGCTCAGGAGAGCTATCACTGATTGATGCAAAAAGCAGCCAGAATATTATTAGATCTGGCTGCTTTTTTGTTATGTCAGCAACTGCTCACAATACTTTTATTTCAACCCCCTCACAACACCTCTCATTTGTCTTCTTGACTTTCAAGATTTGGCATGATAAACTATGCTTCGCTTTGGGGGCGTGGTGTAGTGGTCGAACATGCGGCCCTGTCAAGGCCGAGACCGCGGGTTCAAATCCCGTCGCTCCCGCCAGAAAAAGAAACTGCCTTTACGGCAGTTTCTTTTTATTTACTCAGTAATACCAAATTCCCTGGCGCGATCCTCTAAAAGCTTCTGGTTCTTTGCGCGATCCTTTGGATATGTAAAATAAAAACCACTGAACAGGATGGCACAAATGATCCATGGGAAAGGAATTGTCCAGAGCATGGCTGTGTGCAAATCTATTCTGTCGGCGATAATGCCGAAAATCAGAGCCACGATTGCCGCAAAACCGCTTTCAATGAAGGTCGTCATGGCGAAAGCTGTTGAGCGTAGTTCGGGTGGAACCACGGCAGACATCATTGGCTCCTTGGAGCCCTTCCCCGGCCAACTGATAAACAAGGCGGTGACGAAACTGAGAATCGTGAGCGGAAGGATGTCCCAGTTTTCTGTCTTCAAAAACAGAAACAAGGTAAAGGGGATGCCCAATACAACCGAAACCTGCCCAACAATCGTCCTGCCATACTGGGGATTTTTCTTGTCAGCCCAATCGCCCAGAACGCCACCAATAATATTGCTGATAGCCGTGCCGACGATCATTGCCCCAAATACCATGGGTGCAACCTGAGTCGATAGTCCACGTTCTTCAACCAGCCACAGAATGAGAAACGCGCCCATAATGACCCAGGGCATCGAGCCAGCCAGCCCTTGTAGAATGGCGACACGTATAGTGGGGATTGAAAGAACTTTTTTGATGTCACTGATTTGCGCCGTGTATTTCTGCGAATCTTCAAGCGTCAGTTGACCATGCATTTCAGGTTCAGCCTCGCCCCGCAGCGGTTCATCAACAAAAAGAAGAATTATTACGCCGGAAATAATGCTGGCGGCACCTAAAATCAAAAACCCATAACGCCATGTTTCAGGAGTGGCTAAGCGTCCAAGCCCGACCGTGAAGACGATGATGCCAAGTATCCCTACCGATTCCAAAAGCCCGAGCATTCTGCCGCGGATCTTGGGCGCAAAGGTGTCAGCCATAATTGAGAAGGTAGCTGGCATCAAGCAGCCTAAACCTATGCCAGAGATCACGCGCACTACAAGCAATTGACTAAAGTTCTGCGTCAAGCCCACCAAAATAGTCCAAATACCCCAAAAACCTGTCCCCCAGAAAAGGACTTTCTTGCGGGAATGACGATCGGAAAGGTATCCCCAAAAAGGAGAACTGAGAGATTGAAGCAGGCTGCGAAAAAACGTGATCCAGGAAAGATTCCTAAAGCTTAACCCCCAGATTTGCCTTAAAACCGGACTGAAAATTGACATTGCCTGCGCTTCGCCCTGATCAACGAAATATCCGAGCGATAGTGCGAACAAAGTCTTCCACTTTGAGCGCTTGACAACAGGTGTTGTCACATTTCCATCTGCTATTTCATCCATTCCAGCCTCCTAAGATTTGATTCCCTAATTTTACTCGTAACCCCTGATAACAACGGTTTTTGGAGTTAAACTAAAGCATCAAACGGTTCGGAGGAACAATGATCCAGGCGATTTACCCCACACCCACCCCAAAGGCTAATCCTGCGGCAATTATTCTCGAAGGAAATGCCAGGTTCACAATCCTGACAAGCCGGCTGATCAGGATGGAATTTGACCCGTTGAAGAGGTTCGAGGATCATGCCAGCCAGGTGTTCCTGTATCGCGATCAGCCTGTGCCGACCTATCACTCCTGGAAGCAGGACGGATGGCTGCACATTGAAACTGACTATCTTCATCTCCGTTTTGCCGAAAACGGACGTTTTCACTGGCGCGACTTGCAAATCACCCTCAAACAATCAGGGCAAACCTGGCAATACAGCTTTCCCGACCAAACCAATCTCGGTGGTACGATCCGCACGCTCGACAGTACCAACGGTCGCCTGACTCTGCCCGACGGGCTGGTTTCACGCAGCGGTTGGGCAGTGGTGGACGACAGCCAAAGCCTGGTGTTTGATGAAAACGAGTGGCTCAAGCCACGCGAAACATCTCCTGAAAAACGGGATCTCTACTTTTTTGGCTACGCGCAAGATTACCTTTCGGCGATTACCGATTACCAACGCATTTCTGGAAAACCTGGGCTGCTGCCCCGCTGGGCTTTGGGAAACTGGTGGAGTCGCTTTTGGCCGTATTCAGACCAGGAATTGTTGGATCTCATGGATGCGTTCACCCAGCAACAAATCCCCCTCTCGGTTTGTATCGTGGACATGGATTGGCACATCACCAACACCGGCAACTCCAGCTCCGGGTGGACTGGTTACACCTGGAACAGAAAACTATTCCCCAATCCAACTAAGTTCATTGAAGAGCTTCACCAACGCGGGCTGAAGACTGCCCTGAACCTCCACCCAGCGGAAGGTGTTCATACCCATGAAGAAGCATTTCCCGCGATGGCAGCAGCGCTCGGACAAGACCCTTCTGAAGGCAAACCTATTGCTTTCGATATTGCCAATCGCGCCTTCACAGAAGCGTATTTCAAGGTTCTCCATCACCCATTGGAGGACCAGGGTATTGATTTCTGGTGGATGGACTGGCAGCAAGGCACGCAGTCTGGAACAGATGGTTTGGATCCCTTATTCTGGCTCAATCACCTGCATTACTACGACCTCGGCCGCACTCCGCAGAAGCGTCCCTTCATCTTCTCACGCTGGCCAGGTCTGGGCGGGCATCGCTACCCGATCGGATTCTCGGGTGACACGATCGTCTCGTGGGAGAGTCTGGCTTTTCAACCTGAGATGACTGCAACCGCTGCCAACGTTGCCTATGGCTGGTGGAGTCATGATATTGGCGGACACTGTGAGGGGATAGAAGATCCTGAGCTCTATTTACGGTGGGTCCAATTTGGCATTTTTAGCCCAATCTTCAGGCTGCATTCTACCAATAATGAATTCATCGACAGACGTCCCTGGGCGTTTGGAAAAGATGTCTTAGAAAATGTGCGAACCGCTATGCAGCTCCGGCATGCCTTGCTGCCGTTGATTTACACCGCAAATTGGCTGAACGCCCAGCAGGGAGAACCCCTGATCCTCCCCATGTACTATTCCTGCCCGAACGAGGAAGCTGCTTACCAGGCGCCCAATCAATACACTTTTGGCCGCCAACTACTGGTTGCTCCCATCACCCAACCTGTGGATCCGACCACGAAACTCGCGCGCCACGCCGTCTGGCTTCCTGCTGGACAGTGGTTTGACTTCTTCACCAATGAAGCCCATGAAGGAGGCTCATGGCTAACAGTATACGGTGACCAAAGCCAGATCCCAGTCTTTGCCAAGTCTGGCGCGATCATCCCGATGAATGCCGATGGTCCGGCGAATGGAGTCAAACTGCCGTCCCGGCTTCGTCTAAAGTTCTTTGCCGGCTCAGACGGAAGCTATGACCTCTATGAAGATGATGGAGAAACTCAGTGCTATCGGAATGGAGATTTTGCCATAACCAGCTTCTCGCAGAGCCTCAGCGGTGAAACTCTCGAACTTAATAAATTCGCTGTAACAGGACAACCTGAGGCGGTTTTAGGTTTTCCAAAGATTCGTGATTACGATTTCGAAATCATCGGCATTAGTCAACCAACCGGGATCAAGGTCAGTAGTTCAGATATGAACTTGGCTTATGAAAGCACCTATGATGAATTCCGTAAATCCCTGCTGATCAGTATCGCTAATGTACCAGCAACCGAGGAAATTTCAGTTCATCTCACTGGCATGGAATTGGAAGCATTCGAGACCACCCCCATCTCGCGCCTGACCAGGATGATGCATTATTTCCGACTCTCGACTCTTGCCAAAGGGTTGTTTATGCAAAAGATTCCATCGCTGCTAACGAATCCCGCTGCTATCTTCGAAATCTCCAACCATTTCACGAAACAACAATTGCTGGCAATTTATGAAGGAATTTTTCCAAAAAGTGAAAACAAGCCGTTAAATGATGCCTATTCAGCTTTTGAGAAGATGATGAGTCAAATGCGGAAAATGATGCGATAAACAGGTAGTTTAAAACTATTAGTCCTGAACTTGGTCATCACCAGGCGGCACATCGATGACCTCTTTTGGCGGATGAAGCATGCTTTTTTCTGCCTGATCATACATCACGGGTTGATCCAGCATGGCTTCGTTCAGGATCTTTCGCGGATAGTTGCGTAATTCATCCGTTGTCTGAACAACTTCACGAAACAGACCATCCTTGCTTAGCTTCCGCAGGAACGTCCCCAGATCTCCCCCAAACTTCTTGATCCGATCTGGACCGAGAACAATGAAAGCCAGCAAGAAAACAAATAGAATCTCAGTCCAACCAAGATTTAAAAATTCCATTTTCATCCTTTTTAGGAAGATTTGGGCTCGTCTGACTCTTTTTCTTCATCAGACTTCTTCTTGCCATCCAGACCTTCTTTAAACGCCCTGATGCCAGATCCCAATTCACCACCGATCTTAGAGATGCGACCAACCCCAAAAATCAATATGAGGACCACCAAGATCAAAATCACTTCAGGCCATTGAACCATATCACACTACCTCCGGGCTTTCTGATTCGTTGGCACGCCTTGCTTTGTATGCCAGCATAGAGAGCCCAATACTCATTAAATATAATACAAATAGCGGCAACATGAAAATCACCATGTTTACAGGATCACCTGTCGGCGTTATCACAGCTGCCAAAACGGCGATCACAACCAGGGCAACACGCCAGCCCTTAGTCAAGAAGTCCGGTTTAATCACCCCGACCCTGGTCAGAACAAAAACCAAAAGAGGCAATTCAAAACTCATTGCGATCCAAAAGATCAGATTGGTCACAAATCCAAAATAAGAGCTCAAGCGAAGACTGGTGTCCACTGCCAGCAGGCTGGTAAAAAATTTCATCGAAGCTGGCAGCATCACAAAAAAAGCAAAGGTCCCTCCCGCCAGAAAAAGGATCGTGGCAAATGGGATGGCGATAATAAGACCGCGTTTTTCGCTCTTTTTGAGCCCCTTCCCGACAAAAGAGAACAGTTGGAAGAAAATCCATGGCAAAGCAACGATCAGACCAATCAGTAATGTAACCCGCATATAGACGGACATGGATTCCGTTACTTCAATCACCTGGAGGTTTCCTACTCCTCCGATTGGCCGCGCCAAGAAATCCAGCACAGGCTTGACAAAAAATGCGCCTGCAATGACTCCGACCAATAAACCCAACAATGCCCGGAAAAGGACCTTGCGCAGGTCCTCCAGATGCTGGCTCAGGGGCATTTTCTCTGAAGAGGTATCTTCCATATCGGGATTATACATAACCAAGGCCGTTTTTGCCTTTGCTTAGCCTATACCGAATAAGTTAATGACGTCTCGAATGGCTTTTTCGTCATCACCTTGATTATCAAGATCATAAACAACCAGGTCAGGAAAACGCTGTCTGAAATAATCTCGCAATGATGGTCTGAATGTAATTACGTTGAGCTCATACTTTCTTTCATCCACGATCTCCAGTGCCTTGATCCACCCTTTTCCCTGCACCACTTCCAAAGGACCGATCTCATCGCAAAAAAAAGCCTGGCATCCCTTCAGGTCTGCTAAATTCCGGTTGATCCACTCAAAGGCATCTAAATGGATCTGCCAGCGTCCAACCACCAGTTGGCTTTCTTCTGTCAGAGGGGTCATCAATAACCGTTCAGTATCATTTTCCAACCATTGAACCTTGATGGCAGTTTTATCTGTTCCTACAAACACAGCAGGTGAAACAAATCCACAACACTGAAAACCTCCAGCGCGTAATGCTCTGACTAACTTTTGGCAAGTTAGAGTCTTTCCGCTGCCGCTCGAACCAGACAAACCAATGATGGTTGAATTAAGTTCCATCAGGCTGATTTCGCCAATTGCTGGCAAGTCTCCAACAGAAGTGAAGCTGCAGTAACAAGGCTGCTTTCATCAATATCAAAGCCAGGGTGGTGCAAAGGAAAGCGTTTTGCTGGCTCTTCTTTTCCCGCCCCCACAAAGAATATTGCACCAGGGACCATCTGCAGGAATAATGACATGTCTTCTGACCCCATTAGTTTGAAATTTTTTCCAATCTCAAACTCAGGATTGATCTTCTGAGCCGCCATGTAAGCAGCCTGGCAAACCGCTGCGTCATTGATTGTCGGCGGAATACTCGTCCCAAACTCGACCTCGATTTCACAACCAAACGCTTCCGCAACCCCCTCACTGATCTGTTTTGTGGAAGTTACAATCACTTCTTCAGCCTCTGTGGTAAAAAATCGCGGCTTGCCGCTCATAAAGACACTATCAGGGATGACGTTATTATTCGTGCCGGCATGAATCTGGGTAATCGAGTACACCCCACTATCAAGCGGATCTAATTTCCGGCTGACAATGGATTGCAAGGCTGTGATCAAATGGGCGCTTGCCAGAATTGAATCCACCGCTTTCTGAGGTCGGCCGCCATGCCCGCCAACTCCGCGCACCCTGATGCTCACATCCTTACATCCAGCCATTACCGGACCAGGAGTTATCCCTAACCAACCTGCAGGTTCCTCCCCCCATAAATGCACTGCCAAAGCGTAATCGGGCTGGATAAAATCGAGGACTCCGTCCGCAATCATTGCAGCAGCTCCCTGTCCGATTTCTTCAGCCGGTTGAAAGAGCAGATAGTAACATCCGTTGAGCTCACCTTTCAACTCCGAGAGAATTTTAGCCACCGTCAAGCCAATTGCCACATGGCCATCATGCCCACACGCATGCATCAATCCCGCTTTGGTCGAAGCGAAATCAAGCCCGGTCTGTTCTTGCACAGCCAAGGCGTCCATGTCAAACCGCAGCAAAAAGCGCGGTCCATTGCTTAAAGCCGCCATCGAAGCCACTAATCCGGTCTTCCCAAAACCACGTTTGACCTCAAACCCCAATGCATCAAGTTCCTTTGCTGCATATTCGGCAGTCTGCAGCTCCTGAAAAGCGAGTTCAGGATTGCGATGAATATGTCGGCGGTGCTGGCTGGCAGTATCTTGGAGGGTCTTGGCAAACTGATAGGTGCGGGATTCACTCATAAAATCAATCTCCTGAACGATTCGACGTATCGCAGTTGCTCCCCCCATTGTGTTTTCCGCCTTGTTTCCATCCGTTCGAGGAATGCTGCCGGTTCACCAACCTGGGAGACGTGCTCCAACAAGGCATCCAGTCGCAATTGCCAGTGTTGTGTCACTTCCATTTCGAAATTAGCTTCAACCGGTAAACTGAGCCAAAGTTCTTCCACGTTATGTTGGCGGAATCCCTCGTTAATTTGTTCCGGGAAAAATGCTGGATTTCCCACAGCTGGGAAGATTGAATCGATCACAATCTGACCTGCCGCGCGATGGTCGGGATGATTAATGCGGCCTTTTTGGTAGATCAACAACGGGTCACACGTGGCAACAATGTCTGGCCGCAGTCTTCGGATCTCCCGCGCGACTTTCTTCCGCGCTTCGAGATCAGGTACAAGGTAACCATCCTGGTAATCGAGAAATTCAACCTTGCTCACGCCCAGTTTAGCGGCAGCATTTTGCTGTTCCAGCACTCTCACCACATCCAAATTTGCAGGATCCGGATATTCCGGGCTAACTCCCCTCTGACCCTTGGTAAGCAGCAGATAACTGACCTTGTGCCCCTGTTTCACCCATTCAGCAATCGTGGCACCCATAAAAAACTCCGGGTCATCCGGATGGGCGAGGATTACCATGATCGATTTAGACCCTTTCCATTCTGGGAATATCATTGTTCGTCTACTCCTGTTTTGGGGATTTATCCGCAGACTGACTGTCGTATGGACGTGACTTTCTCCTGCGCCCCGGGTTGCCTTTCCGCTGGTCCTGCGATTGAGCCGGTTCATTCTGCCGGCCCGGCCTGGATGGTCGACTGCTATTGCGTGGTTGATCCTGACGTTGGTTGTTCGAAGGTTTCTGCTCTCGGGTTGGTCTCTGTCCATCGCGTGTATTTTCAATGCGCTGCTGACCGCTCTGGCGTTGTCTGTTATCTTGCCTGTCAGGTCTTCCGCGAGATCTATCCTCCCGGGGGCTTGGAGATTCCAGGCGCACTACCTCCACATCTTCATCTTGCTCAGAAAACGAAAAATCTTTGGCGACGATAGGGGTATTTTTTTCTTCCAGAACACCAGTTTCAAGTTCTGTCCGCGTAAACTCTCTGGGTCCTTTCTCAGGAAGATCAATTAGGACCGAGTCTTTTAACGGCATGACCTGTAAAACTTTCCCTTCACCAAGTGGAGTTTTCACCATCCTCTTTTTCTTGGGTAATTTTGCGCGAGCTTCTTCATAAAAATCATACTCATAAGCCAGGCAGCAGCGAAGCCGTCCACAAATGCCGGTGATCTCCATCGGCGTCAGGGAAATATCCTGTGATTTTGCCATCTTGATCGAGATTGAACTGAACTCTGTCAAAAACCTGGAGCAGCAGCGCTTTTCTATCCCGCAGGCCCCAATCCCAGAGATAACCTTGGCAGCATCTCTCGGTCCAACCTGACGCACTTCGATATGGCAATCCTTGAACATATGCGAGACGTCCCGGATGAAGTTGCGCGGATTAAAGTCAATCCCAGTCTCATAGTTGAGATAAATGGTCAGTCTCGAATAATCAAGGCTGTACTCCGCATCTACAACTTTGACGCCTTCATGACCAGGATCACGCAGGTATTTCGCGACTGCAGCGACGACTTCTTCCTCTTTTTCGGTAATTTCTGCTTTTCTCTGCAGGTCTTCTTCGGTGGCAATCCGTTCGATGGCTTGAACTTCAGAAGGGTTCTCCGGTTGTGGAAGATTAACCGCTGTGACCCTACCAATCTGCTTGCCTCTAACAGTATTAACCACCACCCGAGTGTCTCTTTGAACTTCCAGACCTTCCGGAAGCGAAAAGCTATATGTTTTGCCTATCGGCTTAAATTGGACACCAATGTAATTAATCTCAGACATACTTGCGATTATATCATTCCAGAACTTCCCGCTCGTGCGCCTTAATGCTTGCTTCTGCAGCCACCTTGCAGGCTACCTCGCGCAGGGCTTCGGCACTTGGATTGTTCCGGTCCAAAAGCACAATAGGGCTCCCAAAATCCCCACTTTTTCCAATCTCAGGATCAAGCGGAATCCTGCCCAGGAAGGTTGTGCCAGTGCGAAAAGCCAGATGCTCGCCTCCACCCTCTCCAAAAACTGCCAGCCTTGAGCCATCAGGCATGTTGAGATAGGACATGTTTTCGACGATCCCCAGAACTGGAACTTCAAGTTTCTCAAACATAGCCACCGCGCGTGAAGCATCATCAACAGCAACCTGCTGGGGTGTCGTTACGATTACAGCTCCGGTCAAGGGCAATGTTTGGCTCAATGAGAGTTGCACATCACCTGTGCCCGGCGGTAAATCAACGATGAAGTAATCCAGATCACCCCAATCAAAATCGGTGATGAACTGTTGTATCGCTGAGTGAAGCATTGGTCCACGCCAAATCAAGGGTTGACCATTCTGCACAAGGAAACCAATCGACATCACCTTCATCCCATAGGCTTCAGCCAGGGGTATCTTGCCGCTAGTTTGACTATCAGGCAAACGATCAATACCCAGCATGCGTGGAATATTGGGACCATAAATATCCGCGTCGAGCAGACCAACCTTGGCACCGTCGCTTGCCAGTGCAACAGCCAGGTTTACAGCAACAGTGCTTTTTCCTACGCCACCCTTGCCAGAACCAACTGCGATTACATGTTTGAATTGATTCTCGTCAATGGCTAAAGGCTTTGGGGTCCTGACACGTGCGGACGTGTTGATCTGCACCACTTTGGCTTCAGTCATACTCAACACCGCCTGTCGAGCGTCATTTTCGATCTTTGATTTGAGCGGACAACTGGGGGTTGTCAGTTCTATCGTGAAACTGACCTGCTCTCCATCGATTTTCAGGTCCTTGATCATTCCAAGGCTCACAAGATCCTGATGCAGATCTGGATCCATTACCTGTCTAAGTGCATTCAAAACAGCTTCGCTAGTTAGCAAAATAATCTCCTGATAAGTTTATTAGTGTCTTTTTCGTTCAACACCTAATTTCAAAACCCTCGCTTGGGTTGCGTGCTATTATCCTTGATCGGACAGATGGTTTGTCAGACAGATGGTTGGACTCGAGAATAACTTGTAGATTATACTCAACTTCAAATGAGCCTATTGCAAGCTGTAACAGGCTTTCAGTTTTTCGTAATCTTCTGGAGTATCAATATCCAGCGCCATGCAATCATCCAGCCAGGGGAGGTATTCTACCTTAAACTCAGAGAAAATCGCGCGTCCGCCCTGGTCTCCTGTCACTTGTCCAAGCCTCTTTAACGTGTGTTTTGGGAAAAATACCGGGTTGGCACGGCGGTCATTAACGTAGGGAATCGTGATTTTTCCGCATTCCAGACCCTTTTGTATAATACTGCTACAAAAGTGTGGATTGACCTGGGGCTGATCACCCAGCAATATCAACACTCCATCAATTTCTTCCGATAATTGTGCCAGTCCGGTCCGGATCGACGAACTCTGCCCTTCAGGCCATGCATCGTTTCTTACGACAACACACTCTTTTGGCAGTGAAGGTTCGATTTGATCCGCATTTGCTCCAAGGACCACAATCACAGGCGCGAGTCCGGTATCGAACGCAGTAGATACAACACTGTTTAGGACGGTTTTTCCCCGCCAGGGAAGTAATTGTTTTGGCGATCCAAATCGACTTGAACCGCCAGCTGCGAGTACAATTCCCGCAACCTGATTACTCATAATCCCAAAAACCGCTGACCTCTGGCTGTAGCTTCCCCAATCCACGCAGAACCCTTTCAGCAATCAGAGGGAAGCGATGAAAGCGAATTCCCGTCGCTTGATAAACCGCATCGATCACTGCCGGAGCAAAAGGTAGATATGGCATCTCCCCCATACCCCTGGCGCCATAAGGACCGATTGGATCGGGGTATTCAAGGATCACGGAACGAGTGCGGTCGGGGATATCCAACACCGTGGGAATCAGATAGGTCGAGAATTCTTTCGTTAGAGCCCTCGTGTCTCTTTTCTTCCAGTTTTCCAGGATCGCGTAACCGGTCGCCTGGACCACCGCACCTTCAATTTGACCTTCAACCTGTGTGGGGTTGATCGCTTTGCCAACATCATCCACGCTGATCACATCCCGCAGGCGGACCTCACCAGTCAGGATGTTGACATCGGCAAAAATCGCCTGTGCAACGTAACCATATGTAAAGTTAGGAGTACAGTGACCATCGGTTTTATCCATCGCAGTGGTGGCTGGTGGACGGTAGACAAAAGAGCCAATCGCAGGGCGGTTACCTTCCTGCCATCGTTCCAGCGCCACTTTGGCAGCACCGATGATGGAATTTCCAGCCATATGTGTCATACGTGAGGCTGACGCACTGCCCGAGTTGAGCGTGTTAGAAGTGTCTGAATAGTGCAATTCAAGTTTCTCGAGTGGTAAATCCAGGGCTTCAGCTGCGATTTGGGCAAAGGTGGTATGGGATCCCTGCCCAACATCCGCACCAGCGTGGAACAGCTTCGCTTTTTCGATTGTCTCGTTTCCTTCGAGGATGATGGTAGCACCGCAATTCTCGGGGGCTCCATAAGAAAAGCCGATGTTCTTGTATCCGCACGCAATTCCAAGTCCTCGCCTGATGTTTGGGTTTTCTGCGGGAGCAAGCTCAGGCTTTTTCCAGCCATCCGGACCGTGGGTCCAGCCTGCCTCTTCAGCACATTTTTGGACTACCTGGCGGATGGTGACCCCCGCCGGAAGTTGGGATCCCATGGAGATCGTGGAACCCTCCTTGAAGAGATTTCGCATACGAAATTCAACCGGATCCATCCCCAGGGCTTCCGCCAGTTTACCCACTTGCATTTCTGCCATAAACGCTGCTTGTGGTCCACCAAACCCCCGGAAAGCTCCACCTGGAATGTCATTGGTGTAAACAGCATAAGCATCCGTGCTGACGTTTGGTACCTCATAAGGACCAGTGGCGAGCAGCGTTGCGTTCCCAAGGACCTTGGGAGAGGTGTAGCAGTAGGCACCGCCATTCGCCCAAATCTGGCATTCAGCCGCAAGGATTTTCCCTTCTGCGTCTGCCCCCCATTTTGCCTTCATCGTGTAGGCATGCCGCTTACAATGCCCGATGATCGACTCCTCGCGCGACCATACGATCCTCACAGGTCGGTCAATTCCGCGCTCTTTCAGCCGCATCACTGCCAATCCAAGAATGATCTGGACTGACATATCTTCCCTGCCACCAAAGGCTCCTCCTATGGCAGGGTAAATAACGCGGATCTTATCCTCAGGCAATCCAAGCGCATGGGCAATTTGCTCCTGATCTGTGTGTGTCCACTGCCCTGCAGTCACGACCGTGATCCTGCCCTCTTCATCCACAAAACCAACGCCTGATTCTGGCTGCAAATAGGCATGTTCCTGTACCGGAGTCTGATATTCGCCTTCCACGATGACAGCGCATTGTTTGAAGGCTTCATCTGTCGACCCACGGCGAACGACATTGTGATGGAAAATGTTGCTGTTCAAGCGAGCGTGCAGGATCGGTGCGTCATCCTTCAATGCTTCGCCAAGTGTTTTCACGACTGGAAGATCTTCGTAAGTCACTACGATCCGTTTCAAGGCCTCAACCGCGATTGCTTCACTTTCAGCAATCACCAGCGCCACTTGGTCGCCTTCAAAGCGGACGATATCGGCGCCTGGAATGTTGGAACCTGGTCCACATAATACCGGTTGATCTTTAATGCCGAGACCATACTCATTCACAGGCACATCTTTTGCTGTCAAAACCATCACTACACCGTCAACAACCTCAGCTTGGGTCGTGTCGATAGCCACAACCCGTGCATGTGCCCGGTGTGCAAACAGAACTTTCATAACAAGCTGATCGGAGAATTGAAAATCACCTGGATACTTGGCTTTACCAGTCACTTTCGCAACCGCATCAATACGAGGGATAGATTTCCCAATTGTGTTCATCTTAGCTCCTCACCTTCTCGCAAACTGATTCAATGGCTTCAATGATCTTGTAATAGCCCGTACAACGGCAGAGATTACCTGAAATACTTTCTTTTACCATATCGCGGTCTGGATTGGGTTTTTCCTGAAGTAATTTCACCGCAGCCATCACAAATCCTGGGGTGCAATACCCACATTGCACCGCTCCATGATCCACAAAGGCTTGCTGCACTGGATGGAGCGTTTCACCTTCTGCGATCCCTTCGATGGTGGTGATATTTGCCAGGTGCGCACGCGGCGCAGGTACCAGGCAACTCACTACGGCTTTGCCATCAAGGAATAACGTGCACGCACCGCATTCCCCTTCCTCACAACCCACCTTGGTTCCGGTGAAACCTATGCGCTCTCGTACCAAATTTAACAATGTCATGTCAGTTGCGCCGTTGATCACGTACATCTGACCATTGATCGTCGTTTGGATTGTTTCCCCATCCCACTCACTTACCGCAGGGCTGTGGAATCCCTCTTTCGTGTCTAAAGCAACTGGCTTCGCAGGCACTTTCGCAGCCTGGGTACCATTCTTCAGCTCCATCAATCCGTTTTCAACCAGTGATTGCATCATGTAAAAACGATATTCGTCCGTTGCCCGAATGTCACTGATGGGTCTGGTCGCTTCTGCAGCAAGCCGACCAGCTTCCTTTATCACCTGGTCTTCAAGTTTCTTACTCTTCAGAAAGCCTTCTGCTTCTACTGCATGGATAATTGTCGGAGCAACTGAGCCCATGGTAATAACCGCTTTTTGGATGAAATCACCCTCCATCTCCAGCAGCACACAGCAGTTTAAGACTGAAATTGCCTGGGTGCGGCGGAGTGCTTGCTTCATGAAACTACCATGCTGGCTGGGTTTGAGCGCGTGAAAGGTCACTTCCAAGACAAATTCATTGGGTGCCAACACGGTCTTGCGGACTCCCTGGTAGAAATCCCGCAGTGCAACCGTCCGCTCCCCCTGGCTCGAAACCAGGACAAGCTTTGCATCCATCGCCATCAGAGGAGTGATCGTATCGTTAGCAGGAGACGCAGTCACAAGATTGCCAACCACAGTCGCGCGGTTACGCAGTTGAGGTGTTGCCACACGGTGACAAGCTTGGACCAGTGGATTGGCAAATTCCCTTAGTATTGGGGATTGCAGGACATCACCATGAGTTACCATCGCTTCGATATGGATGAAATCCTGGTCATCTTTCCAGATTTGGTCCAAACCAGGCAAGCGCGAAATATCGATCACAGTGTTCAATTCAGGCCATTTTCCGTTCCTGATCTCAACCATCAGGTCGGTACCGCCAGCGATAATCTTGGTCTGTCCTTCAGCTGCTTCCAAGGCTGCCGTCAGAGCCTCGATACTTTCAGGTATTACGTAGTTTTTCCACATATTTGCTCCAAAATTTGATTTCAACTTTTCAGCCGCTCAATGACCTCTGCCAATATACTAATTGCGATCTCATTTGGCGTCTCTGCTCCGATATTCAATCCAATGGGTGACTTGATCTGTGCAATTTTATCGAGGCTGACACCACGCTCAATCAATCCCTGCCTCGTGGCAGCCCAACGATTTTTTGAGCCAATTAATCCCACATAGGCTGGCGACCCTTCCAGGATCGCTCCCAATCCCTCAACGTCCACAGAGCTGCCGCGTGTCACCCCTACCACATAAACTCGCTCATCAATGACAAGGTGAGCAGGTATCTCAGCAATTGGCATGGGTAAGAACTCAAGATTGCCCGGCAGAACATCTGCATTACATAATTCTTTACGATCATCCGATACAATCACCCGGAAATCCAATAATTGTGCAAACCTCGCAACAGCTTGCCCTACATGCCCTGCTCCTAAAATAAGCAAGATTGGTTGAGTGACCTGCGGCTCGATATATACCCTCACCTCACCACCGCACACACCTGCCGAAGCAGGATCTTCCGCTGAGAGACTGTATTCCACCAGTTTCGATCGTCCATCCTTTAAGGATTCGAGCGCGGCTTTCACGGTCCTTGATTCCAATTCCCCCCCTCCCACACTGCCCTCGGTGCGCCCGTCGGCATAAACCAACATCTTACTGCCGGCGTGTCGTGGAACTGCGCCTTCGGTTTCAATGACGATGCACAGCGCAACAGCCTTGCCGTCCCTTTTGGCTTCTGTCAATCTTTCCAGGTAATCCATCGTTAAACCTCTAACAAAGAGAGGATAATTGGCAGTAATTGCTTCTTGCGGGAAACCACTCCCTCAGCTAACAAGCTTCCATCTCCAAGGGGTGTATACGGTAGTTCATCCAGAGCGGCCGGCGGATCAACAAAGATCACCCGGCTGGAGCCTTTGACGACATCTGTAATCATCAGCCCTGCAAAATCCAGTCCATTCTGTGTCTTTAGGTCATCCAGCGCTTCTTTAAGCCTGCCCATATAATCCCCAATATCATACACATCTGTCGTCTCAGCCTGGGCTATCGCAAACTGGATCCCGGCTGCTTCATACTTTTTCATGTCTGCTTTAACGACAACTTCCGGCTCTTGCGTTAGCAGCCCTGACCCAGCTTTGATGATCTTTTGTCCGTAGCTTTGAATGGTTTCGTCCTCCAACGGTGACCCAGGCACGAAAGCCCATCTCGCCAGCACCTCAGCAGTCAATTTATCGCGAGGGGTAGTGGTCGGAGAACTGAAAATCAATGTATCCGAGAGTAGTCCTGCTAATAGCAAACCGGCAATTCTCGGGGGCGCACTTAATCCGGCTTCCATAATTTGTTCCGTCACTAAGGTGGATGTACTGCCGACGATATCTACCGTAAATTTGATTGGATTATGGGTTGACTGATTCCCGAGGCGGTGGTGATCCAGAATCTCGAGCAATTCGCTTTCCTCAAGATTGGCGATGGACTGTTGCGGCTCGTTATGATCCACCAACACCACCTTGATCCTGGGGGGATTAAGCAGATCTTGCTGCCGAACTACGCCCAGGTAGCGCTTGTTCTCATCCACAACCCAGTATTCGTTAGCCTCTTGCCTCAGCAAGCGATTGACGACATCTTTGATGCGCGTTTGTGGCTGAAATCTGGGGATGTCTGTATTGGCGGCTTCCCGACACGGGATGTCCAGCAATTCAGCGATCGTCATTTCTCGTAACTTCGGATGTGGACCGATTATTTTCCGCAAGAAGTCAAACATGCTTTTACCGGTCACCATCCCAAAAGGTGTCCCATCCAGATTAACAACCGGGGCAATCCCACCTGTGCGCGACAAAATCGTCCAGGCCTCATTCAGAGATCGGTCTGGCGCGACAGCATCCAGCCGGCGCATCACCGACTCGAAACGAGGTGATGCATCCGTTACCAGCAAAGGCGGATCAATTTCAAGCCATTTCAGAACATAGGCTGTCTGCGGATTGATGGAGCCAGCTCTGCTCGCGATCGCGTTGGCACCATCCCGTTCACTCAAAAGCCAGGCATAACCAGTCGCAGCCGCAATTGAGTCGGTATCAGGGTTGATATGCCCGGTAACATAGATCGTATCGGATTTCCGCTTAAAAACGCTGGTCTTGTCCATTAGGTTTGCTTTCCAAATTATGCTTCATTGCTTGCCAGATTCGTTCTGGAGTAAGTGGATTATCAAGAACATTTGCACCACAGGCATCCAGAACCGCATTGCCAATCGCAGGTGCAGCTCCGTCCAGAGGAATTTCAGCAACCGCTTTTGCCCCATATGGTCCAGTCTCTTCATAAGTCTGCACAAAGATTGAGCGAATCTCCGGCATCTCATCTGCCCGGAAGATGTGATAATTCACCAGGTCGCGTTCACGTGGCTGCCCATTGGCGTCGTAGCGCATTTCTTCGCAGACACCATAACCCAGAGCCTGCGCAAGCCCACCTTCGATCTGACCAGAGGCTGTAACGGGGTTGATGATCACCCCCGAATCTACCGCCATGATCAGCTCTTCAACCTTGACCTGCCCGGTTTCGATATCCACCAGAACAGTCGCAAACTGGGCAGCAAAGGGTGGTGGAGAATTTGGCGAGACATGGGACGCAGACGCCATAATCTGTTCCTGGTTTTGCCAGTGCAGCGAATCCAGGGCGATTTGAGCCATGCTGATCTGAGAACCCGAGGGGGCAATAGCTTGGCGGTCTCTCAGAACCACATCAGAAGGTTCAACTTTCTCACCTTTCGCCTCAAAAATCTGAGCTGCACGCTGTCTGATCTTCTGCGCCACTTCTTTGGCAGCTTTTAGAACTGCAGTTCCGGAGATGTAGGTCGTCGAGGAGGCATATGCCCCTTTATCAAATGGGGTGGTATCTGTATCGGAGGATGTAACGATAATGTCTTCCAGCTTAACTCCCAGCGTTTCCGCCGCGATCTGACCCAGGATGGTGTCACTTCCTGTTCCAAGGTCCGTCGCGCCAACCAGCAGGTTGAAACTGCCATCATCATTGATCTTGATGCTGGCTCCGCCCATATCCAGGTTTGGAATTGCGGAGCCCTGCATTACCGTCGCGACACCGATGCCCCGCCTTAGGTGAGGTTTTCCCGGGATCGCATGCCAGGCTTCATTCCCGAATTTTTCATCCCAGCCTATCGCTTTGCGTCCTTCAGCAACGGCTTGCTCGAGTCCCACTGTGTGGATGACTTCTGGCACAGGTTCCCGACCTTCATTCCAGGCAGTGCTGAATGGCTGGAACTCCCCTGGGCGAATGGCGTTCTTCAAACGGAATTCGATAGGATCCATGCCAAGTGATCGGGCGATATTTTCCAGGTGGCGGTCGAGCGGCCAATATCCTTGCGGCACGCCGTATCCGCGGTAAGCGCCCGCTGGGGGCGTGTTGGTATAAACGATGTCCGCGTAGAACCGAATATTAGGATGCTTTCTGTATTCTCCATCGCCAATATACAAGCCCATGGACTTCTGACCGGTATTGCCGGTAACCGTCAGGGCATGGCAGCCATAAGCGCCCGTGTCCGAAAGGACTGTCATTTGGTTGGCCGTCATTGTGCCATCCAGTTTCACACCCGTTTTCATACGAATGCGCATTGGGTGTCTTGAGCGGGAACCGATAAACTCTTCTTCCCTGGTCATTTCGTAAAGAACAGGTCTGCCTGTCGCGATCGTCAGGTGGGCAGCCACGTCTTCAATAAGTACTTCCTGCTTGTTGCCAAATCCTCCGCCAATGCGAGGTTTGATTACACGAATGCGTTTTATCGGCAGGCCAAGCACAGGCGCCATCTGACGCCTGACGTGGAACGGCACTTGGGTGCTCGTCCGGATCACCAAACGGTCATCTTCATCCCAATAGGTCAATGCGACATGCGGTTCGATATGCGCCTGATGAACTTTTGGCACTACATATTCCTGCTCAAAAATCCGATCAGCTTCTGCAAAGCCCTTCTCAACATCACCAATATCAATTCGAATCTTGGCTGCCAGGTTGATTAACGGATTGGACTCTGCAAAGTTGACATATTCCGCTTCGTCATGAATGCGGACTGCGCCCTCTTTCATAGAATCCCTTGGATCGACAATCACTGGGAGGGGCTCGTAAATTACATCGATCAATTCCAGTGCCTTCTCAGCAATTTCTGCTGTCTCCGCTGCCACAAAAGCCACCCTATCGCCGACAAAGCGCACTTTATTGTCCAGGGAGAACATATCCAGCGGACCTGGAATTGGGTCAGACTGCCCGGCAGTGGAGTAGACCACCCGCGGCAGATCTTCCCAGGTCATCACAGCAGCCACACCGGGCAAAGCTTTGGCCTTGGAGGTATCAATGCTGACGATTCTCGCATGGGCATAAGGTGATCTTAGAACTTTCGCGATCAGTGTACCCGGCAATTGCAGATCTGCGGTGAAGGCAGGTTTTCCCTGTGCGAGCTTGGCGGCATCCACCTTCACCTCAGATCTACCAATAATTTCAGTTTCCGGAATTGCGTCCACTGCGACCATTTTGGGTTCGTAAGCCTGAGCATTCAGTTCGCTCTCCGGGAAGGTTTTTCTATTTTGCCTGATATCTGCAGCCGCTTTCAGAACCGCCTGGACTGGCTTCACATAGGCTGTACAGCGGCATAACACTCCAGACAAAGCCTCTCTCACCTCGGCTTCGCTTGGATCTGGATTCTGACGCAATAAAGCCTTGGCTGCAAGGATCATAGCCGGCGTGCAATATCCGCATTGAATCGAGCCGCTTTCGATAAAGGCTTTCTGGATCGGATCGAAACCTTCGGTCTTCTTCCAGCCTTGCTCGGGATGCTGACCAAATTGCTCAAGCGTCTCCAAGCTGTGACCCTGTGCCTGTACAGCCAGGAACATGCAGGCGTTTACAGGCTCTCCGTCCATCAGGACCGTACATGCGCCGCACTCTCCACGAACACATCCACCGGATTTCACACTCAGAAGTCCCAAACGTCTCAATACTTCCAGCAGACTTTCGGTTGGGTGGCATTCAGTTTCATACGTCTTGTCGTTGATCAGGAGGTAGAGTTTCATAATTCCTCCTTTGAGTAAGAGTCCCGCCAAAGCTTCTGCAGGCACCGTGAAAGTAAAACTGCTGCGACTTCCTGCCGATATTCTGCGCTTGCCCATTCATCGCGGACGTTGCTGAAAAGATGGCGGATCGTGGCCTGACCGTCGTCATCGCCGTAATATATATCGAACTCAGCCCACATTGCCTCCGCCCCTCCACAAGCTATGTGAATTCGGGCGTCTGACCGTCTAGAAGCTGCTACAGCGACAACTGGCTGATCCTTTGGACTTCGCCCCACAGAGGCAAACGCCAGCGAAATTGGGTTGGGGATTCGGATTTCTTCAATGAAGTTATCTTCCAGTTTGGCCTTAAGCGCAGGTGAATAGGCTTGAACATCCTCATCTCCACCAATTAGGTATTCTGTTTCCATGGCGTTCAGGCATAGTTGCACAACCGATCGACCGTTACTGGATTTGACATAATTGGTTAGACTCAAACTGTTGCGCAGGTTGACACCCGCTTCAATTGATATAGCTTCCTGCATATCGCCAGATTCCAGAGCGTTACCAAGCTGCTGCAGATTGACCAGACCCCCGAGAGTGATGGCACCGTCTGCAAATTCCACCTGGTCGAGATCAAGCTCCTGCAAATCAATCAGAATGGCTGGATTTCCTTTTACTTTGGCGTGATAATCCCCGCCAGCCAGGTACATGATCCGTTCCGCGAATTCCTGTTGCAGGCTTTCCAACTCATCCCAACTGACAGGACGAGCATAAGTTAATTCAGGTTTAGTCATCTGTATACACCTTCCAACCCAACAAAGCCGGGTCTGCGCCATGGGTAAAATCCTCATCCACATCGACAAAAACAGCGTCTGCTTCTGCCAGGAGTTCTCCATCCAGGTTACGGATCTCGCCGTATGCATGAGAGACTTTTCCTCGTTTCTTCAACAGTCTGCCAGTAACCTTTAGCAACTGATTTGTGGGTACTGGCTTCCTGTACTTCACCGTTAACTGGCTCGTAACTGTAAAGAGGTTAGGCTGATCCCCTGTTACAGCCCGGCCTGCAGCTTCATCCATCATTGCCACGATGTTCCCGCCGTGCACCATGCCAGGGTAACCAGCATAAGCTTCCGGTACCACGAGTTCGGAAATCACATCTCCGTTATCCTGCAGGAAAAAGGTCATATGCAGCGATACCGGATTTTCCCGACCGCAAACATAGCAACTTCGACTGCTTGGTAATTGTTTCATTAAGCCTCTGACGTAAATGTATCGATCAGCAGCTTGGTGTTGCCGCCAACACCATAGAGGATCGGGGTGGTGCAACCGTGATTAATATATTCCTGGACTTTTGCTTTCGCCTCAGAAGGCGTGCCGCTGGCTGTAATGCGATGGATCAGGTCCTCCGGTACCAAATGCTTGGCTGCCTGGATTTGCTCGTGGGTAGCTGGCCAGCCAAGAATTGCCTGGATTTTCTCAACGATGTCCATCGAGACACCGGAAGCCTTGGCTATGTGGGGCTGTTGTGCCAGGTATTGGGTGAGCAATTCACGCGTGCTGTCAATTGCCACATCATGATCTTCGTCCACTGAACAAACAATCAATTGAGGGCGATCAAAATCCTCCAGCTTGCGTCCTGAAGCTTTCAGACCTTTTTCGAGCTGTTCGATCGCTTCGTCGTTGTACTCAACCGGAACACAATAATTCAGGATAATTCCATCTGCAATCCGACCGGTCATTTCGATCATTTTTCCACCGGTAGCTCCAATGTAGATCGGAACATTACGGGGCTCACGCCGTCCGTGCACCACATCCAGCTCAATCTCACGCACCCGGACAAATTCGCCTTCAAAACTGACACGTTCCATATTCAGCAGGCGGCGCAGGACAGTTACTGTTTCTTCCATTGCCTTGAGGGGTTTGCTGCGATCGATGCCGACGTTCTTTGCCAACGGATCCCACCAAGCGCCAATGCCACAAATGATGCGGTTTGGAGCCAGGTCGTCCAGGGTCAGGAAGGTTGATGCCAGTAATCCGATATTGCGCGTCCAGTTATTGATAACAGCTGAACCTATTTTGATGCGCTCCGTTACGGCTGCATAAGCAGCCATAGGCACGATTGCATCGCGCACAAGACGGCTTTCTGCTTGCCAAACGCTGTCCATTCCCTTTTCTTCAGCATAGCGGACAATATCCAGTCCATCACGCAAGTCGTGTGCGTCCTGTAAATAAAGAGCGTATTTTTGAGTCATGGTGAGGTTTCCTTTCTAAGTTGGCTCAATCGTGTTAGTTCGGTTTTTGTGTTAATAATACGATATAACTCCAGGGAAGTATCAAGATCCCACTGGATATTTTCGTTCAGGTAGACAACTAATTCCGCGTTTTTCTCCAGAGCCTGCCGTGTATGCTTGCGAAAAGAACCAGATCCAAAACATGGTTCAATAAGTTCCGGTTCACTTAACAGTAGTGCATTCGTACCAGAGTGGAAATGGTCAGGTACGATCACCAGCTGCCGTTTTCCATCTGCCAGGTTGATCAAACTTTCCAGATCTTTTGATGTCATTAGAGGCAGGTCACTGGGAAGGATTATGATCCGGCCGCTGCCGTGGTGGCAGATATACTCTTGGGCTTGTCTGATCGCTGAATTAAGCGTGCTGGGGTCGTCCTCAAGTAATGCCACGCCTCCATGGGCTAGGCACCGCGCCAGGGCATGTTCTTCCCTGGAAACAACCAGTATCCTGTCAATTCCGGATGATTCCTGTATTTTTGTAAAAGTGCTTTCAAACAATTGCTGATTGAGTTCTTTCAGTTCTGCTTCAGTAAACAAGTACCGCAACCTTGATTTGCCTACAGAATATTTCTTCACAGGTAAGACTGCCCACGTGATCATCTGCCTTGAAGAATCCTCACTCCAAGAGAGATCACAGCTCTTGCCAGGGCGATTTTGTCGGCATCATCCGTCATAATTGTCTGAAAAGGTTCAGTTATTATAGCCGAGGCTTGCCATTTTTCCGCATCTTCCAAATCGAGATTATCAAAAATGAACCCATCCAGAATGCCTTCATAATGTTGCCGCACAGCCTGGGCTGATGGTTTAATTCCAAGATCGTTGAACATCTTCGCTGCTGGACCCTTCAAAGCGCTGCCCTTGATAATGGGTGATACCGCCACAACCAGCTTTTGCTGAAGCACGTCCCGCACACCCTCCAACGCCAGGATCGGATCGATGCTTACCCATGGGTTTGAAGGTGCAATAACGATCAAATCAGCCTCTTGGAGAGCCTGGATTACTAATTCACTTCCCGCAATCGCTCTGTTCCCCAACAAGGCAATTTCAGCGATTTCTGGTTGGCATTTCAACCGGACAAAGTAATCCTGGAAACCCAGCCATGCTCCCTCCTTGGTTTTGATCAGGGTCGGAGCAGGTTCATCGCACATTGGTAATACGTGCGAATGAATACCGAAAATCTCACAAAAATGCGCGGTTATCTCGGTGAGAGTTTTCCCCTCATTCAAAAGCCGCTGCCGCTCCAGGTGCCATGCCAGATCCCTGTCACCCAGGGCGAACCAATCCGGAGCACCCATCCTGCGTAATTCTTCAAGAACCTGCCAGCTTTCATCCTTGCGTCCCCATCCATGCACCAGATCTGCGAGCCCAGCCAGCGCGTAACAAACGGAATCGAGATCAGGAGAAATGTGCAGACCAAAATGAGTGAAATCATCTCCTGTGTTCACTATCGCCGTCAAACGACCAGGTTGCAACACTTCATCCAGGCCCACCAGCAGCTTCGCCCCGCCCACACCACCAGCCAATGCAGTCACCTTGAAATTTCTAAAGGCTGCGTCAAACTTTGGGGTCATCGGAAGAGATCGCGCTCCTTTTTTCGGATCAACTCTTGCGCGTTACCTTCCCTGAGTGGATACGGGAAGCCCCTCGCCAGAACAACAGGCGTACTTTCACTTGCCTGTCCCATCATCAGAGACGCCCCAGCCGCTAATTCATCAGCTGTTGCGATGGTTGTGACGCGGAGTTTGTAGTGGTACATGTCTTCCTCACCGCGCATATCGAGCAGTGCTGGTATGCCGGAGGCACCGATGGTTGTGCCCACCACTCCGTTGCGCCAGGCACGTCCATGCGAATCGATGATGATGACGCCCAATCGTGCTCTGCTCATCACTTCCAGGTCCGCGCGGATCATTGCGGCAGAAAGATCAGAATCCTCGGGCAGAAGCAACACCCAGTCCTCGTCATTTCCCCAATTGCCTTTCACATTGGAGTGATCTATCCCGGCATTGGCACAAATGAAACCAGATTTGTGTTCGACGATGATTGTTCCTGGTCGGGTGCGTAAAACTTCATTGCTTTCCTGCAGGATCAACTCGACCAGTTCAGGTCGTTTTCCGAGATACTCTGCCAGTTCAAGCGCTTTTGCGGAAGGCTGGACAGTGGTCAGGTTTACCAGCCGACCCTCTGATTTTGAGACGATTTTTTGAGCGAGGACCAGAATATCCCCGTCCTGCAAAAAGAGCCCATTATCCGCAATTGCCGCAAAAATGATTTCTGGCAGGAGATCTCCAGCTCTAATTTGAGGTATCCCTTGCAAAGCAAAGTATGTAAGTTGTTTAGGCAGCGTCATTGATTCCTGTGATGCGTATACCCGAAGATGGGACCTTGTACTTCAGATTCAAGCCGATCAGGATGGATGTCAGCCCCTCCACGACTACTGCATTCTGAATGACACCCGCGTCCCAAGCTTTGAGGCCAATGTCTTTTGCCAAACCAATGACAACTTCGCGCGCAGCTTGATTACCTCCCGCCACCAGAACGTCGCATTCGATTTCTTCGTCAGCGAGCAAGTGCTCAAAAGAAATTGTTTGGAATGCTGCTACTACCTTCACATCGTCTCCCAGAATCGACTGGGCTTGTTGGGCTGCGCTGCCTTCCGCGGGCATTTGCACACGGGTAACCTTCGGAGGTACGAGCGGAACGACTACATCAATCATAATCTTCCCTTGCAGCTCATCCTTGAGTCCTTCTAGTGTCGATCGATGCGCTGCAAAAGGAACGGTCAAGACGGCGATATCACATGCCCGGACAGCTTTGTCATTGGTAGTACCGCTGACATCGCCTTCACCATGCAGCCTTGCTTTCAGCTCTTCAACCGCTGCCAGCGCTTTTTCTTCGCTGCGCGATCCGATGATGATCTTGTGCCCGGCTTTAGCCCAGCGGTAACCCAGTCCGCGTCCTTCGCGTCCGGTTCCTCCGATAATTCCAATTGTGTATGCCATCTACCTCTCCATTAGTACGAATTCACTCTATTCCAGCAGCGGGTTGCAGCTTCTCGTGCTTTGGCAGCAATTTCGGCTTCATCCAGAAACAACAGCTTGCGATCTTTCATCAAGAGTTTGCCACCGGCGATGGTGGTGGTTACCATTCCATCCCGGAAGCCAAACAAAATGTGCCAGGGTAAGTTGCCTGCATGTAGCGGTGTGATCGGGTGGTAATCTACCAGGATCAAGTCAGCAGCCGCACCTTTTTCTATCTTGCCTATGCGCAATCCGCCCCAAGTTTGGGCAGCTAGTCTCGAATTATTCGCGACCGCAATCTTAATGACATCATATCCGTTCATCGCTCTTGGATCAGCCTGGTGGTCTTTTTGGATCAGGTAAGCAAAAAACCATTCCTGCCACATGGCATTCGAAAAACCGTCATTACCCAGGCAAACCTTCACACCCTGCTTCAGCATCTCCTCAACCGGAGCCACACCCACCGCGTTGTTCATGTTTGAACGTGGCTGGTGCGAAAGCCACGTGCTGCTTTGCGCCAGCAGATCAATCTCATGCGGACTGAGGTGCACGCCATGCGCAAGGATTGTCTTCTCCCCCAAGACACCGGCATCAGCAAATCGCTCCACCACCCGCTTGCCATACTGGGTCAACGAATCTTCCTGGTCCACAATCCCCTCAGCCGCGTGGCTATGAAATCCAGCCCGACCATTGTTTTCTTCGACACATTTTTCGAGCGTTTCATCGCTGATTGTCAAACTGGCATGCAAACCAAAATGAGCTCTTAGCATCGGGCTGTAATTACCGGCCTCGACCCCACTGATGAAACGGCTGTTCTCTCGTATACCTGCCAGGGCTCTCTCTTTGCCATCGCGATCCGTAACCTCATAGCAGAGCGATGCGCGCAAGCCGGACTCCATTACAGCGTCAGCTTCGATATCCAGCGACCCATCAATGCAGTTTGGCGAGGCGTGGTGATCAAAAAGAGTCGTACAGCCATACCTGGTGGCATCAGCCAACAACGAAAGCGCTGAATACTTTACGCCTTCTTCATCAAGCCCTTTGTCGAGCTTCCACCATAGATTGGCGAGGATTTCCTGAAAATTTCGTGAGGGTTCACCTGGTGTTGCCATGCCTCGTGAAAACGCCCCATAAAAGTGCGTATGGGCGCAGATCAGGCCTGGCATCACCATCTGCCCTTGCGCATCCAGTACTTCCTCCTCAGGGTGAGCAGCCCTTAGTTCAGTTTCATCCGCAATTTCCTGGATCAAACCATGCTGGATAAGGAGAGCCTTGTCTTCGAGGATCTCGTTTGGGTCGCCCCAGGTCACAATTTTTCCGTTCGTGATGATCATTATTGTTTCTTTTCTCCGTTGGGCTGTACCACCCCAAATCGCAGAGATTACTCTTCAGCAGTGATCTCGTAAAGCTCCACCAGCACACCACTGGCAGATTTTGGATGGATAAAGGCCATTTTTCGGCCAGGGAGCACCTGTGGCGTTTCGTTGATCAACCGTACTCCTGCATCTTTAAGCTCCTGCATCTTTCCTTCAATATCATCCACCTCGATGCACAGATGGTGCAGGCCTTCACCCCGTTTTTCCAGGTAAGCAGCCATGCCCGAGTCTTCGGTGGTAGGCTGTACCAACTCAATTTCACTATCGCCAACCGGGATAAAGGCTACTTTGGAAGCCTGTGAAGGGACCTCCTCGATGTGGTGCAGCTTGAGCCCCAAGGTAGTGTCCCAGAACTTGAGCGACTCATCGATGTCCCTTACGACGATCGCAACATGATTGATTTTTTTGATTTGGCTCATTAATTCTCCTTAGATGAAGGTGGGCGCGCGATACTCGCCCCAGACTTTTCGTAATCTGCCGCAAATCTCGCCTAATGTCAGTTTGTTTTCTACGCATTCGATGATGATCGGCATCATATTGTCATCACCTTGCGCTGCTTTTTCAAGCCGATCCAACATGCTTTCCACCAAAACATTATCTCTGCCTGCCCGCAAGGCAGCCAGGCGTTCCCGCTGTTCAGATTCGATCCTGGGATCGATCTTCAGCGATTCGAGCTCGATTTTCTCGTCGACTGTGAACTTATTGACACCAACAACGATATCTTCTTTATTTTCAAGTCGGCGCTGGGCTGCAAAGGCAGCATTTTGGATCTCACCCTGGATAAAGCCGTTTTCAATCGCCTTCAGCGCTCCACCCATCTCGTCAATTTTCTGCAGGTATTCCACTGCCCTTTTCTCGATCTCGTCTGTCAGATACTCAACCATGTAAGACCCTGCCAGAGGGTCGATGGTGTCTGCCACACCCGATTCATAGGCGATGATTTGCTGGGTGCGCAAAGCCACCTGCACCGATTTTTCCGTAGGCAACCACAGAGCTTCATCCATGCTATTGGTATGCAGCGACTGCGTCCCGCCCAAAACTGCCGCCAGCGCCTGTAGAGTCACACGCACGACGTTGTTTTCCGGTTGTTGTGCGGTCAAGGTCGATCCTGCAGTCTGGGTGTGAAAACGCAGTTTCTGCGAATTGGGGAGCTTTGAGCCAAAGCGCTCTTTCATGATCTTGGCGTAGAGCCTGCGTGCAGCGCGGAATTTTGCGACTTCTTCGAGGAAATTATTGTGTGAATTGAAGAAGAAAGAAAGCTGGGATGCAAATTTGTCCACATCCATGCCCGTCTTGATGGCGGCTTCTATATAGGCAATTGCATTTGCGAGCGTGAATGCCACTTCCTGCACTGCAGTCGAACCAGCTTCGCGGATGTGATATCCGGAGATGCTGATGGTATTCCAATTAGGCACTTCGGTCTGGCAGTACTGGAAAATGTCCGTGATCAACCGCATGCTCGGGGTTGGCGGGAAGATGTACGTGCCGCGTGCGATGTATTCCTTCAGAATGTCGTTCTGGATGGTCCCGCGTAGAGCAGATGAGGGCACACCTTGTTTCTTCGCCACCGCAATATACATGGCAAGCAGCACTGCTGCCGGCGCATTGATGGTCATACTTGTAGAAACTTTATCCAAAGGGATATCCGTGAACAAAGTCTCCATATCTTCAATCGAAGAAATCGACACGCCCACCTTACCTACTTCACCCAGAGCGATCGGATCATCCGCGTCGTAGCCGATCTGGGTAGGCAGATCAAAAGCAACTGAAAGCCCGGTTTGCCCTTGTTCGAGCAGGAAGCGATAGCGCTTGTTCGATTCGGTCGCACTGGAATAGCCGGCATATTGCCGCATAGTCCAAAGCCTCCCCCGGTACATCGTTGGTTGAACACCCCGGGTATAAGGATATTCACCGGGATATCCCAGGCTGGCTTCCCGGTCGGCAGGGATCTCAGAAGGTGGGATTACAGCTTTCAGGGGAATGCCCGAATCGGTGGTGAATTCAGCTTTTCTCTCGGGGAATTTGGCAATGGCAGGTTTATAGACCTTTTCCAGCCAATTCTCAAAATGGTTTTGTTCCGTCATGTCTCTCCTCATTTTTAGGATTGTGACCAACAAGCTAAGTATAATCTATTGAGCCCCAATTTTGGCGAAAACGCCTTCTGACAAAAACGCCTTCTGCATGCAGAATAACCACTGAAAACAAATCTCCTCTTCACAAAACAATAAAACGTGGTAATATAGTTCGGCTCGGGTGTTGTACCCTTCATCCGAAAATAATCATACTAAGTCAGAAAGGGCTTGAACATGAAAGTATTACTTCTCAAAGACGTCTACAAATTAGGTCGTGCTGGCGATGTTAAAAAGGTCGCCAATGGTTACGGACGCAACTACCTGATCCCCCAAGGTTTTGCCATTCCCGCCACCCCCAATTCCATCAAGATGGCCGAATCTATCGGCAAAAAAGCTTCCGAACGCCGTGCTGTGCTCAACAATGAACTCAAGGGTGTTGCTGAAATCCTCCAGGGTCTTGAAATTCGCTTCCCTGTTAAAGCTGGTGAAACGGGCAAACTGTATGGCTCTGTCTCTGCCCAGATGATCATTGACAAACTCAAAGAGATGAAAGACATCGAGATCGTCCGCCACCAATTGGTCATGGAACCCATCCGCAATCTCGGTGAGTATGATATACCCGTCAACCTCACGCTTGACCTCGTCCCCGAGATCAAAGTGATCGTCCACCGTGAAGGCGAAGTGCGTAAAGCCGTTGTTGCTGAACCTGTACTCGAAACTGTCATAGAAACCGCTAAAGCTGAAGAAGAAACAGCTGAAGCATAAACAGAAATCCTGATAAACAAGGGTACCGGCCTGCTGCTTACAGTAGGTCGGTTTTTTGTTACAATCACCGCATGCAAGATTTAAAAGGTTCAGAGCTTAAAAAGTTACGCTTGGAACGGAACATCTCACTGGAACAGATTGCCAGTGATACCCGCATCCGGCTCTCAATCCTGCAGGACCTGGAGGACGATGCCTACTCCGAATTAAGCTCTTCCACACAAACCAAAGGCTTCCTCAGGCTTTACGCTCAATACCTGGGCGTCAATCAAATAGAACCTGAGATAACTGTTGCCCCCACACCCGTAACGTCCACAGTGCCTGCTCCCGAGAAGCCGGCCAGTCCAGCAAAGCCTGAAGTCACCGATATTCCAACACCCAAACCAGGACCTGAGCCGAAACAGAACATCGAGGCTACCCCTGAACCCAAAGAGGAACCTGCAGAAGCCACTTCTAACACCATGGAATCTACCAAGATCCTCGAGACGATCGGTCGTGAGCTTTCCGCCAGGCGTCGTTATCTGAATATCGGCTGGGATGTCATTCAAGAGCAGATCCACATCCCCAAATCCCAAATACAAATTCTCGAACGCGGCGAGCTCAACTCCATGCCAAATCCTATGCAGTATAAAGGCCTGTTGCAGACGTATGCAAGGTTCCTGAATCTGGATGTGGAATCGATCATGATCCGCTACGCAGACGCGCTTCAGAAACGCCGGGTTGAAACCACCACCATCAAACGACGCCTGCGAAAGCCTGGCAGAGTCCTGCCTCCGATTCTGGTGTCTCTGAAACGTTTTTTCACGATGGACCTCTTCTTTGGCACCTTGTTGATCCTTGGGATTCTTGGTTTCCTATTTTGGGGCATTGCGCGCATGTCAGAAGCCACACAAGCCCCACAGGCAACTGGAACGATTCCAGCAGTCGCGGAAATACTGCTCTCTGAACCGACCGAACCAACCCCAACCGCCCTGGAGCCAACCACTGACCAGGATACACTGATTATTCCGACTGTGACTCCATTTTTCACAGGCATCGTTTCAGACGAGCCAATAGAAGTAGTGTTACTGGCGCGCCAGAACGTCTGGTTGCGAATCACGAGCGACGGCAACATCGTATTCGAGGGCAGAATGATAGATGGCGAAGTGAGCTCTTTTACAGCAGAGGAATCACTGGAACTGGAAACCGGCAACATCATCGCCCTGGAAATCATGCATAATCAAACCAGGCTGGAACCCCTTAGCGACCGCCTGGGAACTGCAGCCCGCATCATTTTCACCATCGACGGCATCCAGGAGCTCCCAGTAACTTCCCCTGAGCTCCTGCCTACCCCCACACCATGATTGGACAATACTCCCTTGACTACTACTCAGACTAACAGCGTCTTTATCGTCAATCTTGGCTGCGCCAAAAACCTGGTTGATACCAATGTCATCAGCCAGATCCTCACTTCAGCTGGCTACAAGCAGGCTCGCTCTATGCGTGAAGCCAATTTTGTCGTCATCAACACCTGCGGCTTCATTCATGACGCACGAGTTGAATCCCAGGAAGTAATTGCGGATGCGCTGAAAAATCGTCGAAAAGGTCAGTTCGTCATCGCCAGCGGCTGCCTTTCCCAGCGCTTGAACGCGGAGTTGTACGAACAATTCCCTTCCTTGGATGGCTTGGTTGGCACCAGGAATCTGCAGGATGTTTTGCTCCTGCTGGATGACCTCTCAAAATCTGGGATACTTAAACACAACACGCTTCCAGCGTATACAAAGCTCAAGGTGGACGCCAACCTTTCGAACACCGTCATCCAGGGTGGCAGCAGCTATCTCAAAATCGCGGATGGCTGCCACCGCACCTGCGCTTTTTGTGCCATACCCCTCATCAAAGGTCCCCTGGTAAGCCGACCAAGAGAATCAGTTATCCGCGATGCTCTCTCGTTGCAAAGCGAAGGCGTTAAAGAGATCAACCTCATTGCCCAGGATGTGACTGCCTATGGCATTGACCGGGGTGAAAGCGATGCGCTTGCCAACCTGCTGACCGATTTATTGCCGCTAATCCCGGACGTCCCCTGGGTTCGCCTGCTTTACACGTACCCTGGTATGGTCACAGACAGACTGATCGACCTAATGACCCAAGATAACCAACTTCTGCCCTATCTCGACATGCCTCTCCAGCATGCCGATCCAACCGTCCTCAAGGCGATGTCACGCCCTTCTAATATCCAATGGGCTTCAGACACCATCTCCAAAATGCGCCATCTCATCCCCGACCTGGTGGTTCGCACCACGATGATCGTAGGATATCCAAATGAGAGTGAAAGAAGTTTTGAAATTCTCCGTGATTTTATTCGGGACATTGAATTTGATCACCTGGGAGTCTTCACCTACTCTCCCGAGATGGGCACGTCTTCCTACAGCCTTGGGGATCCAGTTCCCATGGAGGTCAAAGAAGCACGCAAGGCAGAATTAATGCAACTCCAGGCTGGCATCTCCCTCGCCAGGCTCAAAAAGCTGCAAGGAAAGACTATGGACATGTTGGTGGAAGGCATCAATCCTGAAGAGCGCCTGCTGGTCGGCCGCACTTATCGGGATGCGCCTGAAATCGATGGCTTAGCCATTGCATTTGGCGACGCTCACGCAGGTGAGCTTGTTTCCATCCAGGTCACAAACACCACGGAATACGACATAATTGGAGAGCAACGGAAAAAATAACCTCCATTTCTGGAGGTCATTTTTCTATGGAGTAGCTGTTGGCTCTTCTGTTGCTGGAAGGGTGTCTGTTGGTAAAGGAGGTGTGGGCGTTAGCTGGTCCGGTGGCGGTTCAGGCGTGGTGACAGGATTGGCACAAGCTTCTGCATAGGCTGTTGCGGTTACCTGGATATCCAGATTAACCCCAACTGCCAGCGACTGGCTGTAGTAGGAACTTGCGGTGCAGTAATCCCCCTGCGCGGCAAATTGATCGCCCAGTCGATACAGCGCTATCCGGTAACGTTCAGCCGTCGTCATACCGGTTGAATCAGAAAAATAGGGCATTTGGGCATAGAGCTGACTAAAGATCTCGACTGCTCCCGGCCAATTAACATCCCAGTAACTGGCACCGGTCAAATAGGTCGTCGCCCAGCTTTCAGCACCTGCAGCCTGGGAGTCCAATGCGCCCAACTCCGCTGCAACAGAAAGGTCGTACATTCCCTGTTCCAATTCGCCAGCCCAAATCCTTTGGATGCCGCGATTGCGCAGGGCAATAAAATACAAACCGTCGACTTCAATCGTCCGATAATCGAAGTTGCTTTCCTTCAGCGACTGCACTGTTTGCACAGCCAAATCCCATTCCTGGTTGGCAATGTGCTGCTTCAATTGGGTGAATTTTTCTTCCGCCCCGCGTAAATCAGGCGTTGCGGTCACCCCGGGTTCAATGGTAGCAATCGCAATTTGTGTGGCGGTGGGAATAGGTTCGTTCAATTTCCCAATGACCTGAGCCATCAGGTCTGCGATCCCCGGAAATTCCGGGTATTTCTCAATGATATAATCCAGGCGTGCTTTTGCGTTTTCGTAACGTCCAGCGTCCATGTCCTTATAGGTCCATTCCAGCTGCAACGCGATTTGGTCCATCAGGAGCGCTTTCTCATTTGCTAATCGCCGTTGGACACCATTTCTGTAACCAAAAAAAATTCCAGCCGCGATCAAAAGGACAAAAACCAGGATTCCCAGCCAAACCCACTTACCGCCCCT
>ENA-UOWE01000695-UOWE01000695.1-activated-sludge-metagenome-genome-assembly--contig:-NODE-695-length-46007-cov-7.008661_pt1 | contig 46007 bp, 44 predicted proteins | sample MGYA00249841_ERZ761562 | MGnify/ENA primary metagenome ERZ761562 (study PRJEB28883, sample SAMN05720200) | activated sludge metagenome | isolation source: Anaerobic digester | place: Japan...
AGCCAAATTTGTTTAATTTTTAATAACGTCCCGATTTTAATGGGACACTAGTGACCTGCCATAAATATTTTTCATTCAAAAACAAAAACATTCCTTTTATTGATTTTCACCACTTGTTAGGCCTCAGAGAAGAACAAGAAGAAACTGCTTCAAACGTGCTGGTTTTAGATTTAAATATAAATAACCGAAACAAACTACTTGGGATTTCCGTAGATGAGATACTGGAAATTTCAGAATTAGATGATTTTTTAAGTTACCCATATATGCCATTGATCAATAACAGGCCTTTTGATTTCCGTGAAGCAATTATTATACATAATAATCAGCCTGTAATAATACTAAATACGCATAAAGTATGGGCAAAACAGATAAAAAAAGAAATGATTTTTCATACAGGCAATTACCCAAACTAAATAAAAATGGTACAGAAGAAAAAAATAATGCTTATCGATGATTCGTCAACAAACAACATTTTATACGAAAGCATTTTGAGCGAGGAAGGATTTGAAGTTACAGTAGTTAGTAATCCATTATTGGCCATACAAAACATTAAATCAGAAAAACCGGATTTGATTATTTTAGACCTAAGGATGCCCGTTTTAGATGGTTTTCAAATTATGGAAAAAATCCGTGGCGATAAAGAAATTTCATCTATCCCGATTATTGTACTAAGCGCCGAAAACAGCCGTGAAGCTGAAAAAAAATCATACGACCTTGGAGCAGCTTTATATTTAAGCAAACCCATAGGTATTGATGACATTATACAGATAGTATCAAAGCATATGTCTGCTACTGCATAAAAGCTATTTTTCGAAAAAATGCATTTCGGAGATGTACTTGTAAACCTTTTCATGAAGGAAGAAACGTACATCTTTTTTGTTTTTGATGCTTTCGCGAATAAAAGACGAAGAAATGTCTATCATTGGAGCATTGGTAAATATACAATTGGGATAATTGTCAAAAGATTGCAAATCAACGCCAGGACGAGGATAGACATAACGGCACACTGATTTTTCTAAGAGTTTGTAATTTTTCCACTTATCAAACGTAGTTAACCCGTCAGACCCCATAATAATGACAAATTCCCGCTCAGGGTATTTTTCTTTCAGGTATGTTATCGTATCAATGGTGTAAGACGGCTTGGGCAGTTTCAACTCAACATCTGAAGCCTTGAAGCGATGGTCATCGTCAATTGCTTCTTTTACCAAAGCCAATCTGTGGTAATCAGCCAGCAGCGATTTTCGTTTTTTAAGAGGATTTTGGCCACTAACCACAAACCACACCTGGTCTATGTCTGTAAACTCGACCATATAGTTGGCTATTGCCAGATGCCCAATATGAACAGGGTTGAATGAACCAAAAAACAAACCAGTTTTTATCATCATTTAGTCAATAGTTGAACAAAAGCAAAGATAAAAGAACAAGGCTTAGATTTTAACTTCTAATGAAAAAAGAAAATCAGGCAAAGAAATTATTTTTGCAACCTAAGTCTTTTGACCAAATTAAATAATAATACTATGGCTTATAATTCTAAAACGCGTGTAGAAAAGGCAAATTTGAAGGGATACGTATTGGTAATTAGTATGCTGTTTGTATTTTTCAATTTGTTTGCCATGAAAGGTGAACAGATCCAAAAAAACATTGTATTTAACGTTGACACAAACTCTTACAACAGCGTTTCAAATAGTTTCTTTTTTAAAGGCGAGAGATATCTTTGGTTTGAGTTTAACAAAACTGACGAAGATATAGAAATTAGGGTATTATCAGATAAGCTTAATGCAAAAAACATAATTTTAATGCCAAGTGCAGAGTTTTCACAAATAGATTCGCCGGCTTTTTTAAATAACGAATATTATTCATTTCATATACGATTTAGGAATATAGCAAGAAGCAACTTTTTATCATTACGATTTAAGGTTTACGAGGACTCTGTTAATTATCAAATTGAAGAAGTAAAGCTAATGCCAGTAAACAAAACTTATGTAAACCTTTACACCAACGATTACGATCTTTTCATAGGAGAAGAAAAAATATTTGAGCTACAATGTAATATGCCAGAAAACCTCAGGTTGAGTGAGGAATGGGTGATAACACCTGAAATGGATTACAAGATATACAAGAAGAATAACCAACTGCTATTGAGCATTGTACCTAAATCATTGGGCAAAAAGAATTTTTCTGCTACAATACCCACCTTTAAGCCAATAGATCTGGGCATAAAAAGTTTGAACTACGAATGCGTAATAAAACCTATAACTTTTACAGTCAAAAGCGGCCGATTGGCATTTTTAAATTTAGACCAAAAAGAAATTACCTTCAATGATTTGTCACGCAAAGAAGGAATAGAAGTACAGATAGACAAGAACCGCGATATGCAAATTGGCAAGACTTACAGAATTGAAGAACAAGAGACACCAGGAGGCGCTTTGATTGCAGAGATATATACCAGACAATTACTAAATAACGATAAAATACTATGCCGATTAAGAGTATATAACCTGCACAAGCCAAGCGATGGATATTTATATATAAAGGATGGCGACATTGCTAAATTTATTACAAATTTCATTATCAGCCCACAAACAAGCATACAAAAAATAAGTGTTTTGAAAAATGGTGTTGACTGGAACGAGAGTAATATTGTTTTTCCTGGCGAAGATATCACAATCCGCCTTGAAGGAATAGGCTTTCATAAAGCAAAATTTTTATTTGAAGAAATTAAAGACCTGCGTCAGGATACAGTAGTAAAAACGGACAATGCCGTAGAATATCGATTGAAAATACCCGCAGATATTAGTAAAAAGAAAATATTCATATATAATGACAACGAAAATACAGGTCGTTTTCTTCAGGTAAAGGAATATCAGGAGCCCAGGCGTATGGATTTTATCCTGGTAGATTATGGCAACGGCCCAAAGGCTGTTGAGCAATATGCCGGGCCAGAACTATACGAAAAAACAATAAAAAACATCATCATCTCTTTTGACCCCGATAAAATAGATAGCATTAACAAGTTTTATGGAAAACAATACGTTGATATATCTGTAAAAATCACAGGAAGTAAAAATGAGCTATTAGAGTTGACTACACTTCCACAAATGGTAATATGCCCGGGGCCAAAATCTGCCAGGAATATATACTATGACAAACGCGATGCAACCAATGATGTTTATAGCCTAAACACCTTATTAGGCCAAAAAACATATGATCTGGACGAATGGGCCAAAATTAAAATTACCTTTCGGCATAGTAAAGAAAAATACAATTCTCCCGGATTAGAAAGGAACGTAGAAATAATCCTCCAACGAAAAATAAAGTTTGATATTGATGTGTCGTTTCCCAGCTTGCTTACAAAAGTAGTGAAAGACAATAATTGGCAAAACGGGCTTGGGGTAAGTATGGCCATGATAGCCCAATTCAGCTTTTACCAAAAAGACAAAATAGCCCGACTGATGCCTTACAAGGTCGGGGTGGGGTTTCTGGCCCTCAATGCATTCAATTTCAGCGAAAACATTACCCGTGACCTTGGCATCGTAATCCTTGGCAGTGTATATCCAACGCGCAGAGATACAAAATTTTCATTTCCGCTCTATGCAGGAGGAGGCTATTTGCTTAACCGTAAAAGCTGGTTTTGGCTTTTTGGCCCGGGTATCAGGGTTTCATTTTAAGCTAAAACAATATATACCTTGCAATGTCGTTTAGTTAAGTATTAAAAAAAACGCCGACAGGTCTGAAAGACGCTGTCGGGTTAGTTTCACATCTGCCCTGACAGCGTTCGCAGAACCTTTCAGAGCCTTAACTAAACGACATTGATATACCTTGTCAGTTTATCAAACAGGATAAGCGAGAAAAGTTTATTTTTGCAAAAAATTTTTAATATGTCAGAAAATGTAATCCTTTCTAAACTGGAAGGAGTCCGCTTGAAATTTGAAGAAGTAAGCCAGCAAATTACCGATCCTGCGGTAATAGCTGATATGAAACGTTTCGTAAAACTCAACAAAGAATATAGAGAACTGGAGCCAATTGTAGCCGCATGTAACGACTACAAAAATAAGCTTAGCAATATAGAAACCAATAAGGCTATTTTGGCAGAAGAGAAAGACGAAGAACTTAGAGAAATGGCCAAAATGGAACTTGAAGAACTTGAAAAAGAGCTTCCGGAACTTGAAGAAAAAATAAAACTACTTCTGTTGCCGGCAGACCCTGAAGATTCAAAAAATGCTATTCTTGAAATCCGTGCTGGTACTGGTGGAGACGAAGCCAGTATTTTTGCGGGCGATTTGTACCGTATGTACACCAGGTACTGCGAAAGCAAAGGGTGGAAAATTTCAGTAACCAGTATTTCAGAAGGCACTGTTGGAGGTTTCAAAGAAATAGTTATGGAAGTTACAGGCGAAGGCGTTTATGGAACACTTAAATACGAGTCTGGCGTGCATCGTGTACAACGTATCCCCAAAACCGAAACGCAAGGCCGTGTGCATACTTCAGCTGCCACAGTAGCTGTATTGCCTGAAGCTGATGAGTTTGACGTTGAGCTCAACATGAACGATATACGTAAAGATACCTTCTGTTCATCAGGTCCTGGCGGACAGTCTGTAAATACTACATATTCTGCAATACGTTTGACACACATCCCTTCAGGTATTGTCGTTCAGTGCCAGGACGAAAAATCGCAAATCAAGAACTTTGAAAAAGCCTTGGTGGAACTCCGTACACGTTTGTACAACCTCGAATATCAAAAGTTTATTGACGAAATTGCCAAAAAGCGTAAAACTATGGTTTCGACCGGCGACCGCTCAGCAAAAATCAGGACTTACAACTATCCACAAGGACGAGTAACCGACCACCGCATCAATTATACGGTTTATAACCTCCCAAGCATTATGGATGGCAACATCCAGGAGTTTATAGACCAGCTACAAATGGCCGAAAACGCTGAACGTTTGAAAGAAAGCGAAATCTAATTTAATTAGCTAATTCGAGAATTTGAAAATTTGAAAATGAGTCAATTTGAAAATGAAATTCTCAATTGGCTAATTTGTTAATTACCTAATTTGCTAATTGATATAAAATGAATTACCTTCAACTATTTGAGAATATTAAGAAAAAGAAAAGTTTTCTTTGTGTTGGCCTTGACACTGACATCAATAAGATTCCGGCATTTTTGAAAAGCAATGAAGATGCGGTGTTTGAATTCAATAAACAAATTATTGATGCAACAGCCGAATACACGGTAGCTTACAAGCCTAACCTTGCTTTTTACGAAACAACAGGCGTTGCAGGATGGGTTAGCCTTGAAAAGACAGTAAAATATATCAAACAAAATTACCCGAATATCTTTCTCATTGCAGATGCCAAACGTGGCGACATTGGAAACACGTCAAAAATGTACGCCCATGCTTTTCTGCAAGGGTTGGACTTTGATTCCATCACAGTTGCCCCATACATGGGAAAAGACTCGGTAACTCCATTCCTCGAATACAAGGACAAATGGGTGATATTGCTCGCGCTTACCTCTAATGAAGGCTCTTTTGACTTTCAATTAATCAAAAATGCAGAAACAGGAGACCTTTTGTACCAAGAAGTGCTTAAAAAGTCGCAACAATGGGGAAATAAAGAAAATATGATGTATGTTGTAGGTGCTACCCGTGCCGAGATGCTTGCCGATATCCGAAAGATAGTACCAGACCACTTTTTATTAGTACCAGGAGTTGGAGCCCAGGGCGGTAGCCTTGCCGAAGTAGCAAAGCATGGGATGAACAACCATTGCGGACTGCTGGTAAATAATTCCCGTGGCATTATTTACGCCGATACTTCAGAAAACTTTGCCAAAGTAGCAGGAGCAAAGGCCAAAGAGATGCAACTTGAGATGGAAACATTACTGGCAAAGTATTTATAAAAAGAACTAAGTTTTATAACAGCATTTATGGATAATAAAACACCTCTTTCAGAATTAAACTTCCGCATGGAGCGGTTTAAGCAAAACCTGACCGCTGCATCTCCCAACTGGCAATATGCTGCCATATTCAGCAAAATTAACATTCTGTATTTTACAGGAACCATGCAGGAAGGGATGTTGTTTATCCCCCGAAATGAAGATGCTACCTACTGGGTACGTCGTAGTTATGACAGGGCCATTGATGAATCGCTGTTTCCATCTATTAAGCCAATGGACAGCTTTAAAGATGCAGGTTCTGCTTACCAATTAACAGACAAAACGGTTTATGTAGAAACCGAATTTCTTCCAATAGCTTTTGTACAAAGATTTAAGAAATATTTTCCTTTTGAAAACTTTCTGTCATTAGATTTCCAGGTAGCTATGACAAGGGCTGTTAAAAGCCAATATGAACTTGACTTTATGATAGAATCCGGGAAGCGTCATAAGGTTATTCTTGAAGACCGGGTTCCGGGCATATTACGTGAGGGGATGAACGAAGTAGAGCTTACCGGCGAGCTTTACAAGATGATGCTCGAAGAAGGGCACCATGGCGTAGCCCGTTTCAGCATGTTCGATACAGAAGCCGGAATTGGGCATATTGCCTTTGGCGAAAGCTCCATATACCCTACAAGTTTTAATGGCCCAGGCGGAAACTACGGGATGAGCGCAGCTGTTCCCCATGTAGGAAGCTATACCAACAGGTTGAAAAAAGGACAGCTTGCATTTATTGATATTGGATGCGGTGTAAACGGTTATCATACCGACAAAACTATGGTTTACGCTTATGGGCAAGATGTATCACCCGAAGTAAGAGCTATTCACAATCAATGTGTGGATATTCAAAACCGAATAGCTGAACGCTTAAAGCCAGGCGAAATACCTTCAAAGATTTTTGAAGATATCATGGGCAGTCTGAGCCCTGAATTCATGAAAAACTTTATGGGCTTTGGCTCACGACAAGTAAAGTTCCTGGGTCATGGAATAGGACTGGTTATTGATGAATTCCCTGTTATTGCTAAAGGTTTTGACATGCCTCTAACTGAAGGGATGGTATTTGCTGTAGAGCCCAAAAAAGGTATTGCAGGAATAGGAATGGTAGGCATTGAGAATACCTTTATGGTAGGGAAAGAAGGTGGCATTTGTATTACCGGGACACATCCGGGGTTGATGGTAGTAAAATAAACTAATGCCCTCTGTGCTTTTCTTTACGTTTTATCTGTTTTAGCTCAAATTTTCGTTCTAAATCCTTTTCTTTTTCTTGCCTGGAAAATTTTTTCCTTTCCTCTTTTTGAATAGACTGGTGTTCTTTAAGCATTGTTTGCGCTTTGGTGAATGTGTATTTATATTTTGAAGTTTCTTGAATGTGCTTTGCTTTTCGCATCTGGAGTTTGTAATTGGCTCTTTTAAAATTCCCATGTTTTTGTTGGGTTATTAAAGGCAATGTAAACCGAAGATTATCAATGTTAATATTTTCGAGAAAGGCAGCCAGCTCAGCACCTGTAGGTTCAGAAGCGCCAATTATCTCGCGGGCTACAGCATATCCATATTCGTCCTCTTTTTCAAAAAGGACAATCCAGAATGGCTCTTCAAACAATACAGATATTTCGCCCTTCGAATACATTACAGTAAAGCCGGGTAAAACTTAGCCATAAGGTATAACCCCTCATCACCAGCAATAACTTTGTGCTTCGTATCATTTGGAATTATAGCAATATCCCCAGGTTTATACACTACCCTTTTGGTATCGATAAAACAGTCGGCAGTACCAACAATAACCTCATGGATTTCAGTTTTTCCGGCATGTATATGGGTATCTAAAACGCAACCAGGCTCAACCTTAACAATATGGGCACTAAATTGTCCCTGCGTTTCTGCGCCAGTGATAAGATGCTTTAAATATACCCCTTTGAAAGCTGGATGAGCATTCCATTGCTTGTTGTCATTGCGTTCTGTTGTGTTAATAGTGTACAACCTGCCATTTTCAATGTTTTTAATTGTTTCCATAACTTTTGTTTTAAATTCAAAACAAAAGTAAGAGGGTTGAAAATGAAACTATTGTACATTTTTGCTCTTTTACAAATGAAGAATATTCGTGCCTTTCTGAAAATCAAGTGGAGAAACCCCATAATACTTAGTAAAATGGCGCACAAAATGGCTGCTGTCATAAAAGCCAGTCATAATAGCAATATCGGCAATAGACATCTTACGTTCGAGCAAATTACGGGCAGCCCGTAAACGATTATCAAGCAAATACTGATGCGGAGCAAGCCCTGTTAGTTTCTTGAACAAACGCGAAAAGTGAAACATGCTTAAGAATGCTTTGTCCGCCAATTCTTCAAGAGAAATAGGAACATCAATCTGATTATCTAAAATATAGCGGATTCGTTTTAACCTGTCGTCTTCATGATTAATTACGTTCCTTGCATCAATACAAAATTGTAAACTTCTTATTATTTCTTCGATATAAAAGTTTACATTTTCAATTTCCTTGTCATTGATGAGACTGTTAAATAAGAGAGAAAGATTTTCAGCAATAACAGCGTTTTCAACAATATTAAAAAAATAAAGCCTGTCTTGAGTGTAAAACTTTTTAAGATACTCTAAAGATATAGACAAAACAATATAATCATGACCCGCATCATTGGTTTCGCTAATACTATGAGGCTCTTCTGAATTAATAATGAATATATCGCCTTCTGCAACAACATATTTTGATTGATTGATTGTAAGTATCCTGGAACCACTGACAACCATACCAACAGATAATGACAAATGCCTGTGCACCGGAAATTTTTTAGAAACACCATGCCCACAAACAATGCTAATGGCTTTATCAATACTTTTGTAATATTTGATTTTCGACATGTTTCAAATTTAGTAAATCGTTGAAAATGAATTACCAAAATATTAAAAGACCACTCGAAATTAATCTTTCATACTTTTCAACGGAAAATCTTTAAGCCGGATAAACTTATACCCTTGTTCTCTCAAGGCAGGAATGATGATTCGTAAAGCTTCGCACGTATTCCATTTTGGGTGGTTGAAATGCATAATGACAATAGCCCCAGGCTTGGCATGTTTTATGACATTTTGAGCTATAATAGTATCAGGAGTATTGGCCACGGCATCCCCCGAAAGAACTTCATAACTAACTACAGTTATTCCGAGCTTTGTAGCCATACGAGCACAACTTTCATCAATAAATGCAGTAGCTGAACGATAAAAGCGTGGTTTTTTACCAATAATAGCTTCTATTTTACGAGCATTAGCTTCTATTTCGTCAAAAGCTTCTGAAGGATTGGCTGTCCCTTTTATTCCATATTCGCTTTCGCCACAAGCAGAGCAGGGTTTGTGGTTCAATCCATGGTTCTCAATTTCAAAAAGGCTGTCCTGACTAAGTGCAACAAGCGCTTTGAAGTGCTTGTCAATCCACCTGCCAGTAACAAAAAGTGTTGCAGGGACATTTTCTTTACGAAGAAGCTGAATTAATTCATAATCGTAACCTTTGCCTTTTTCTTTTCCGCATGCATCAAAGGTAAAAGCAATCAGTTTCTGCTTAGTAGAAATTTTTTCATCAACGCCTTTAACAAACTCGCCCCAATGACCAGGCTTTGCATGCTTGAATTCTTTTACAACCTTCTTTTTAAGATTGGTATAAGATGTATCTGCATAGAGTTTTTTCAAAAAAACATCATTTTTGAATTGCCCGGCCATTTGACAATAGGCAATGGAGCAAAAAAATAGTGAAATAGCTGAAAACAAAAAAGATTTCATTGTAACCCATTAAAAAAAAAGGTTTTACCTATAAAGTAAAACCTCAACAAAATATTTAATAAGACTTTTAATCATTATCGCCACTATCAGTTTCATAGCCTTTCATGATTCCACGTTTAGAATTGCGGATAAACATCACAATTTCATCACGTTCAGGAATAGCAGGAAGGTTTGTTTCAATATATTCAAGTGCTTGAGAGTGGTTCATATTTCTCAGATAGATACATCGGTACACTTCCTGGATAATATTGATAGTCTCATTTGAAAACTGGCGCCTGCGAAGGCCAAGACTATTAAGACCAACATAAGCAAGCGGTTCGCGGGCAGCTTTTACATAAGGCGGAACATCTTTTCGAACCAGAGAGCCACCACTAATAAAAGCATGTGCCCCAATTTTCACGAACTGGTGCACAACAGTTGAACCTCCGGTAATTACCCAATCGCCAATTTCTACTTCACCAGCCAGGCCAGTATATCCGGCAAGAATAACATTGTTACCAATCAGACAATCGTGGGCTACGTGTACATAGCTCATCACAAGGCAATTATTGCCAATCACAGTTTTGTTTTTAGCAGCTGTGCCACGATTAACAGTAACATACTCACGAATAGTAGTATTGTCGCCTATTTCAACAGTAGTATATTCTCCACGGAACTTCAAATCTTGAGGAAGGCCAGCAATAGAAGCGCAAGAATCAATCTTACAATTTTTACCAATACGCGCACCATTACGGATAACAGCTCCGGCACCAATCCAGGTCCCGTCACCAATAATAACGTCTTTTTCGATTGTAGCAAAAGGCTCAATGATAACGTTCTGCCCTATTTGAGCCTCAGGATGAACATTTGTAAGAGGATGAAAACTCATATTTTAGATTTTTGGCAAATGTATATTTTTTATTTTGTTTTAACAATCTGAGCGCAAAGTTCTGCTTCTGTAACCACAGCATTGCCAACAAAAGCCTGTGCCCACATGGTAACGATACCACGACGTATCGGTTCAATAAGCTCCAATTTGAAAATCAGCGTATCACCTGGGACAACTTTCTTTTTAAATTTTACTTTGTCAATTTTGAGAAAATATGTACTGTAAGTTTCAGGGTCTTCAACTGTATTTAAAGCTAATAACCCACCACATTGAGCCAAAGCTTCAATGATAAGCACACCAGGCATTACTGGTTCTCCAGGAAAGTGGCCAACAAAGAAAGGTTCGTTCATTGTTACATTCTTGATACCAACAATCATCTGGTCTGTACGCTCAATGATTTTATCAACCAATAGGAAAGGCGGCCTGTGTGGCAATATTTTCATTATTTGGTTAATATCAAGCAATGGGTTTTCAGCCGGATTATATTTTGGAACAGCTGGTTTTAAGCTTTCTTTTTTTATTATTTTTCGAAGAAGTTTAGCAAATTCAGTATTTGCATGGTGCCCAGGGCGTGAAGCAATTATCCTGGCTTTGATTGGCATACCTACTAACGTTAAATCACCAACCATGTCGAGCAATTTGTGACGAGCTGGTTCGTTGCGGAAACGCAGTTCGATGTTGTTCAACACCCCTTCAGGCTGAACTGAAAACTTAGGTTTATTGAGCAATGCAGATAAATGATCAAGTTCCTCTTGCTCGACTTTTCTATCAACGATTACAATAGCATTGTCAATGTCGCCACCTTTAATAAGGTTATGTTTGGCCAGTAATTCAAGCTCATGCAAGAAAACGAAAGTACGACAAGGTGCAATTTCTTTAGCAAATTCTTTCAACGAATTCATTGAAGCATACTGATTGCCAAGCACTTTTGAATTATAGTCGATTTGAACAGTAATGCTGAAATGGTCATCAGGGAAAGCAACAATTTCAATACCCTTTTCAACATCATGAAATTCAATTCTTTCCTTTAACTCAAAAAATTTTTTTTCTGCTTCTAACTCTACAATACCAACCTTTTCAATACCTTCAACATAAGGTTTGGCACTACCATCTAAAATTGGGACTTCAGGGGCATCAATTTCAATCAAAGCATTGTCAACACCTAAACCTGTGAGTGCAGCAAGCAAATGTTCAAGTGTACTAATACGTACACCATTTTCATCAAGTGTTGTGCCACGTGAAGTGTCAATTACATTATCTACAATAGCGTGTACAATAGGATTTTCATCCAAATCAATACGCATAAACCTTATACCATGATTTGCTGCCGCCGGTTTGATATACATGTTAACCATAAGGCCTGTATGAAGTCCTTTGCCTGAAAAATGCACCTCTGCGGCCAGCGTTTTCTGTTTTTCTGCCATAATGGAGTATGATTTTAAATATTTTTCTATTGATTTTTATTCTTTATCTCTTTAATGTCGCGCTCTACCTGATTTAACTGAGCGTTTAGCTTAGGCAGATTGCGGAAAAGAACATAACATTTCATGTATTCTTTAAAGTCAAATGCAGGAGCACCAATCATAGTTGCGTCTTCTTTCGTAATGGAAGCATTAACACCCGATTGTGCGCCAAGTTTAACTCCATCGGCAACAGTTATATGACCAGCCAGGCCGACCTGGCCGCCAAACATACAATTCTTGCCAACTTTTGTTGAACCAGCAACGCCTGTCTGAGCTGCAAATACAGTATTCTCGCCTATTTCAACATTATGAGCTATCTGAATAAGGTTGTCAAGCTTAACGCCTTTACGAATAATGGTCGAACCCATAGTAGCCCTGTCTATTGTAGTATTAGCGCCTATTTCAACATAGTCTTCGATAACAACATTGCCAATCTGAGGAACCTTCTTGTAATTGTTTTCTGAATTTGGAGCAAAACCAAAGCCATCGGCCCCTATCACCGCTCCGGCATGGATAACGCAGTTAGCGCCTATCTTACAATCGGCATAAATCTTCACTCCAGGATAAATAACAGTGTTTTCGCCAATAGTAACGTTCTCGCCAATGAAAGCCTGAGGATAAATCTTAGCATTGTTGCCAATTTTTACATTGTTGTCTATGTAAGCAAAAGCCCCAATATACAGGTCTGTACCAAGGGTTGCAGATTCACTGATATAGCAATTGCTTTCTATTCCAGACTTTTGAGGCTTTGCCTGTTGATACATCTCCAAAAGAGCGGCAAAACACTGATAAGCATCGTCAACCTTAATTAGGGTGGCTGATACAGGCCCTTCAATCTGTAATGTTTTATTTACAAGCACTATTGAAGCCTTTGTTTCATACAAATACTTATTGTACTTGGGATTAGCCAGAAAAGCCATTGTTCCCGGCCGTCCTTCTTCAATCTTAGCAATATCTGAAACCTCAACGTCCGGATTTCCGACGACTTCCCCTTTTAAAAAGCTTGCTATAGCTTGTGCTGTAAATTTCATATTGTCAATATTATGTTTTGTTTTACTTTTTCAGGCTTTTGACCAATAAAACTATGCTTGTCTGTTATTTAAATAAGCCAACAAAGATAATATCTTTTATATTTTACTGATTATTTCTTTTGGATAACAAAGAAAATGCTTGGTCACGACCTTTGTAAGCACCTGCATATTGAGCATATCCGAAGCTTCAGCAATATCAACTACTTTGCCGTTGTTATATAATATTCCTATGTTGTGTTCGCCTGTTTCGTATATATTGCTGGTAATAGAATCGGCAAAAACCATAAATGAAGCCTCTTTTGATGAAAGTGAAAAATGCTTTTCTGTTTTTTCAATCATTTCAGCAATACGTTCAGCAGAGAAAGGCTGATTTTGGAGTTCAATTTTATACAATTGCCGGCTAATCATTTTCTGACAAAGGGTTGACAATATTTTATCATCATGTTCCATCCATACTTTGGTGGCTGAGATAATATCTGTATCATCAAGCCTTACAAAATGCTGGAGCATCGTATTTAAATCTTTCTCGTCAGCAGCATTGATGAAGCTTCTGTCAAATTTTTTGAACAAAAAGTATTCTAAAGCAGGAGGTGCAAATAATTTATCACCCTGTAAGCTCAGTTCTTTAGCTCGTTTCAAAATATTTATCAACAAATTCTCAGCAGACAAAACCGTTTTATGAAGATACACCTGCCAATACATCAACCGGCGGGCAATCAAAAACTTTTCGATAGAATAAATCCCTTTAGCTTCAACCACCAACTTGTCATCCACTACGTTAAGCATCTTGATAATGCGGTCTGAGCCAACAACTCCTTCTGAAACCCCTGTAAAAAAACTATCTCGGCGCAGGTAATCGAGCCTGTCCATATCCAGCTGGCCAGATACAAGCTGATGCAGAAACCTCTTATGATATTTATCCTGAAAAATGGCAATGGCCAATGTAAGCCTATTGTTGAATTGGGCATTTAATCCAGCCATAAGCAATTCAGAGATACTTTCATGCGTAAAGCCTTCAATAATGCCAAATTCCAAAGCATGTGAAAAAGGTCCGTGTCCAATGTCATGCAGCAAAATAGCAATATTAACAGCCTCAGCTTCTTCATCAGTAATTTCATGGCCTTTAGAACGAATTACTTCTATAGCCTGGTTCATCAGGAAGTAAGCGCCCAATACGTGTTGAAAACGAGTATGCATAGCCCCCGGATATACTAAGTTGGTAAGCCCCAGCTGACGTATCCTGCGCAGACGCTGCACCCATGGATGTTCTATCAAATCGAAAATTAAATCATTATTGATAGAAATAAACCCATAAACAGGGTCATTGACAATTTTTCGCTTATTTGTGTTCAAAAGAGAAATTTTTACAAAAGTAAGATTTTGTAATTAACATGTTTTTATGAAAAATTAATAATAAGGTTAAAAATGATATTAAACCCCAATTAATCATCAGGAGGCCATTTCTTGCCGAACTATATGATTTAGTTGAGTTAACCTTCCCGTTATAAACGGGACAAGCTGATTTAGTAATTGTCTGATGTTATTTATTAAATTGCAGGATAACAATTTATTAATCGATTAAGTATTAATTTGGGTTTTAAAAGATAATGAACGAATAAAAAGGAATCGTAGCTAAAGATTAGCGAGGTTTAATAATCACAGCGTTTGCCAATTTTTTTTACAAAGAACGCAAAGTATTACTAATCATTAATACTCTGCGTTCTTTATTTTCTTTGTTTCGCCGCAATTAATTTGCAGTTAAGTATTCTTTATCAGCAATTCCAAGGTTTAAGCTGCTTAAAGAAATCGTTTCCTTTATCATCGACAAGAATAAACGCCGGGAAGTCCACAACTTCTATCTTCCAAATGGCTTCCATTCCAAGCTCCGGATATTCAAGCAATTCTACCTTGGTGATATTTTGTTGGGCAAGAATAGCTGCAGGCCCACCAATACTGCCAAGATAAAAGCCTCCAAACTTCTTACATGCCTCAGTTACTTCAGGGCTACGGTTTCCTTTAGCAATCATAATCATACTTCCTCCATTTTCTTGGAATTTAGCCACATACGAATCCATACGCCCGGCTGTTGTTGGCCCAAACGAACCAGATGCCATTCCAGCAGGGGTTTTAGCAGGACCAGCGTAATATATCGGGTGGTCTTTCAAATACTGAGGAAGCCCCTCTCCTTTCTCGAGACGTTCGTTGAGCTTGGCATGAGCAATATCGCGCCCCACGATAATAGTCCCGTTCAATGAAAGTCTGGTAGCTACAGGATATTTGGTAAGTTCTGCCAAAACTTCTTTCATTGGACGGTTCAGGTTAATTTTCACCGCTTCGCCTTCTCCAACATTTCTCAACCTTTCAGGGATAAATCGCCCCGGATTGTCCTCCAGTTTTTCAACCCAAATACCATCTTTGTTAATCTTGGCTTTAATATTGCGGTCTGCAGAACATGAAACACCCATACCAACAGGACAAGAAGCTCCATGTCGGGGCAAACGTATAATACGCACATCATGGGCAAAATATTTACCACCAAATTGAGCGCCCATACCAAACTGCTGAGCTGCTTTTAATATTTTTTGTTCGAGCTCTACATCGCGGAAAGCACGGCCATGTTCGTTGCCGGTAGTAGGCAAAGTATCCAAATATTTGGTAGATGCCAGTTTTATTGTTTTTAAACATGCCTCTGCAGAAGTGCCTCCAATAACGAATACCAAATGGTATGGAGGACAGGCTGCAGTACCAAGCGTTTTCATTTTTTCAATAAGAAAGTTTTCAAGCTTCCCGGGAGTTAACAAGGCTTTTGTTTCCTGATAAAGGTATGTTTTATTGGCAGAGCCTCCCCCTTTAGTAACAAAAAGGAACTTGTATTCATCGCCTTTTTCACAGTAAATGTCTATTTGGGCAGGTAAGTTTGTCCCGGTATTCTTTTCGTTATACATATCTAAAGCCACAGTCTGCGAATAGCGAAGGTTTTCTTCAGTATATGTTTTATATACCCCAAGAGATATGGCCTCAGCGTCATTACCATCGGTAAACACAAGATGTCCTTTCTTTGCCACTACAGTAGCAGTTCCAGTATCCTGACAAAACGGCAATTGGCCTTTAGCAGATACCTCCGCATTACGTAGCATAGTCAATGCTACATATTTATCGTTCTCACTTGCCTGTGGGTCGTCAAGTATAGCAGCAACCTGCTGTTGATGTTCAGTGCGCAAGAGAAATGAACAATCGCGCAGTGCTGCATTGGTAACCATTGTAAGCGCTTCAGGATTAACACAAAGCACTTCTTTCCCATCAAATTGTTTTACAGATACATGCTCTTTGCTAAGCAAGTAATATTCGGTATTGTCTTTTTCCAATGGAAAAAGTTCCTGATAATAAAAGGGAGGTGTTGGCATGATGATTACTAATTACTAATTACTAATTACTAATTTCGGATAACAATGAAATATTATTTTATTAAAATATCTGCATTTGATGGAGGTTGAGCAAGTACTGCTTTATATTTTCCAACAATTATAGGCCTTTGAAGGAGCTTTGGATTGTCAATGATAATCTGAACCCACTCATCGTCTGAGAAATTGCGACCTTTAAGCTCTATTTTGTATTCAGGTTCTTGTGTACGCACCAATTCTACAGGTTTTTTGCCCGATTTGAGAAATATTTCTTTCAACTCGTCAGAAGAAATGCCTTTTTCAAGATACTTAACAACCTCAAAATCCACTCCTTTCTCTTTCAGGTAATTCAATCCCTCGCAACTCTTTTTGCAACGCGGATTGTGATATATTTTAAGTTTTTCCATAAACAAAATTTTACTGTCCCCCATATTCCATCAAAAATGCTTTGATGAAACCATCTAATCCGCCATCTAACACATCTTGAGCATTGGAAGTTTCATAATCAGTACGCAAATCTTTTACCAGCTTATACGGATGAAGTACATAGTTACGAATCTGCGACCCCCACTCTATTTTCATCTTTTTCCCTTCAACTTCTGCCTGTTTTTCGCGGCGTTTTTGCAGTTCTAATTCGTACAACATAGAACGTAAAATACGCATGGCGTTTTCTTTATTCTTCAACTGTGAGCGGTCTTCCTGGTTTTCAATGACAATTCCAGTCGGGGCATGTCGCAAACGCACTGCTGTTTCAACTTTGTTTACATTCTGCCCGCCGGCACCCGAAGAACGATATGTTTCCCAGGTTATATCTGCGGGATTAATAACAATTTCAATGGTATCATCCACCAAAGGCGATACAAATACTGATGCAAAAGACGTGTGACGGCGTGCATTTGCATCAAACGGCGAGATTCGGACTAAACGATGTACACCACTCTCCCCTTTTAGAAATCCGTAGGCAAATTCGCCATCAAATTCTATGGTTGCAGATTTAATACCAGCTTCGTCTCCTTTCAGGTAATCAACCTCTTTCATCTTGTAACCATGACGCTCACCATAGCGCAGGTACATACGTAAAAGCATGTCTGCCCAATCTTGGCTTTCGGTACCGCCCGCTCCAGCATTTATCTTGAGGATTGCACCAAACTTGTCTTCTTCATTGCGGAGCATATTGCGGGTTTCTAAATCTTCTACAATCTTAAGCGCTTGGGCATACTGGGCATCAACGTCTGATTCTTCGGCTTGGCCATCTTTGGCAAAGTCGAACATTACTTCAAGATCCTCAACAGCACTTTTTACCTTGGCATAATGGTCTGTCCATTGCTTAATAGACGACACTTTCTTGAGTTGTGCTTCAGCTTCTTTCGGATCGTCCCAGAAATTGGGCGCGTGAGTCTTTTGTTCCTCTTCTTCAAGTTCAATCAAGCGACGTTCGATGTCAAAGATACCTCCTAAGGGCATCTTCACGCTCTTTCAAATCCTTTATCTGGTCTGTTGTAATCATTGAATATTTTTTTGCAAAGGTAAAACTTATTTGCCTGATGCAGCAATGCTAAATTATTTACTTTCCTTCCCCTTTGGCAGCTGCATATTCAGTTGGCGTTAAACCAAACTGGGCAATAAAACACTTACTAAAATATTTTGGGTCATTAAAACCAATCATGCTGCATAGTTCAGTAATAGGGATCTTATTTTTTTCCAAAATAAGCGCAGCCTTTTTCAAACGTACACTTCTGATAAACTCTACGATATTCATCCCTGTCAATGACTTTATTTTTCTAAACAACACTGAATGACTCATAGCCATATCGTGCGTCAACTCTTTAATACCATAATCAGGATTAGCTAAATTCTGCTCTACAACTTCCATCAGCTTTTTCAGAAACCGTTCGTCAAGAGAAGTAACTGCAATATCTTTAGGCTGAAGGATCAACTGCTTGTTAATACTGTTTTGTATGCGCTTGCGCGAGTCAAGAATACTGTTAATCTGAGCCTTTAAGACATCAACACTAAATGGTTTCTGAATAAACACTTCTGCACCAGATTCAAGCGCCTCAATGTTTGCATCGCTCGCAGAACGTGCAGTAATAACAATAACAGGAATATGGCTCGTATGAATATCGCTTTTTAGCTTCTTACATAATGTCAAGCCATCCATCACCGGCATCATCAGGTCGGTAATAATCAAATCAGGGTTGATGCTCAAGGCTGTTTTGAAGGCATCTTCACCATTAGGGGCTGTTACAATCTTAAATTTCTGGCTAAGCTTTGATGATATGTAATCCAAAAGTTCAAGATTATCTTCTGCCAGCAATAATACATTTTCTACTTGTAAAGATGCTTGTACTTTTTCATTTAATGAGTTGGCCATACGCTCAAGATATTGTTGACTAGAATCATTAGCAGGTTCTTTTTGAGCACCACTCTTATCTTCAAAATATTCTGGGCTTTCTATATGCAATAAATGTCTATAACCTTGTTTTATAGTAATTGTAAAACAACTACCTTTACCAGGTTCACTCTCTACTTGAATATTTCCGCCATGCATTAACATAAACTCCCTGGCAATAGACAAGCCAACGCCACTACCAGGAATAAACTGCCCTTTTTCATTGTGAACCCTATAAAAACGGTCGAAAATTTTATCTAAGTGTTCTGATGAAATGCCACAACCGTTATCTATGACTTTAATCAAAATATTTGGCAATGTCTGCCCACCATCTTCCTGTTCATTCTCTGTTGGTTGCTCATAGCAAAGCTCAAGAGTAATCAAGGAGTTGTCCGGCGAATATTTAAAAGCATTGGACAAGAGGTTAAACATCACCGTCAGAATTTTCTCCCTGTCTATCCATGCCATCACTTCTGAAGGTTTATGAATATATTGAAGATTGATATTACGGCTTAGTGCATATTGGTCAAAAACCGTATAGACATCATTCAGCAACAACACAAGGTTTTCGTACGACAAAGTAAGCTTAACCTGCCCTGCATCTATCTTTCTGAAGTCGAGTAACTGGTTTACCATGTGCAGTAAGCGTTGAACATTTTTATATACAACTGAAAGCTGAGCTTTGACTTTGTTATCAACGCTTTCATCATGTATTAAATCTTCAATAGGACTACTAATAAGAGTAAGCGGCGTTCTGAGTTCATGAGATATGTTGGTATAAAATTGAAGTTTCAATTTGGTCAATTCTTCAATTTTGTCTTTTTCTAAGCTATCTATAAGAAGCTGATTTTTCTTTTTCACAGCTATCAATGAATACTTCTTAAATAAAATATAAAGCACTACCAAAACCATAAAATACAATAGAAATGCCGGCCATGTCCTCCACAAAGGGGGCAGAACAACAATTTTCATTGAGGTATATTTTTCAGACCAAACACCATCGCTATTTGTAGCTTTTACTTGCAACTCATAATCGCCAGGCGACAAATTGGTATAGGTTACGTTGCGTATGCGGTTTGAAATCGGCTGCCACTGCTCGTTAAAGCCTAACAACCTGTATTGAAATTGAATTTTTTCGGGTATTGTAAAGTTAACAGCTGTAAAACCAATGCTAAATTCGCGCTCTGAAGCCTTTAATTCAATTGTCTTTGTGGCCAATATTGAAGAATTGAGCAATACTCGACTGTTGAATGATTGATTGATAGGGACATCTACTCCATTAATTTTCAAACTGGTAAAAACAACGTTGGTTTTGGAAGTGTCAAGGTCTATTTCTGAAGGATTAAAGTAGGTCAAACCTGCTATTCCTCCAAAGTACATGCGCCCTTTATTGTCTTTAAAGTAAGCATTTTGCCTAAATTCGTTTGACTGTAGGCCATCATTTACATCAAAGTTTACCAAATAATGTTTTTTAACAAGGTATTTAGAAATACCTTTATTGGTACTTAACCATATATTGTTGTCATTATCCACCAATATCCCGTACACAACGCTATTAGGCAGACCATTTTTTTCGTTCCAAATCGTAAATTCAGGTTCAACATTATCGTTGAGCGCTTTTAAAGATAATTTATTAAGTCCTGCAACTGTTCCTATCCATATATTCTTTTCTTTATCTTCAGTTACAACATATACATCATTGTGAGCTAAAGATTTCTTCTTGTTTTTATCATGATAGTAGTGTTTGTACCTGGCTTTATCAGGCGCTGCAGAAGGGTTGAGCAACCTGTGTAGCCCATTACCTTTAGTGCCAATCCAAAGCTTCTTCTCACTATCTTCAAAAAGATTGAAAATGATATCGCCTTCGGTCGAAAACTCATCAGAAAGATTGAGCTTGTAGTGTTCCAATGTAGCTTTAGCCTTATTATATCTGTATAAACCCTGGCCCCATGTGCCTAACCAAATGTACCCATAACTGTCTTCAACAATAGTGAAAACGTAACCAAATATTGACAGGGTCTTTAGTTGTTGTGTTATTGAATTAATAATGTTTATAGAATTTTGAGCAGACCCAAACCACACAGAGCCATTTTTATCTTGATATAAACTAATAACCTGTTTATCTTTCCCGGAAAGATTGCGGTTCCAATGTTCTATGTTCAGAAACATCCCACTTAAAGGGTCAAAACTTAATTTATCAATGCCGCCTCCATCAGTAGCAACAAAAACAGAATTAGGCTGCGAGCTATGTATTGCTGTTACAAAACTTGTACTTAACGCATTCTGGGTTGATCCAATATTTTTGATGGTATGAAATTTCTTTCGGCTCAGGTTCAACCAGTTTAAACCTTTATATTCAGAACCTATCCACAAAATATTAGTATTTCCAATAAAAAGACAATTCAACCGCTCGTCAGATATGGCATTTTCAGAAGTATTGTCAGCCTTATAATAAGTTATTGCACCATCTTTAGCTATTTTAGCCAAGCCCTGTCTCGAAGCTACCCAAATATTGCCTTTTTTATCTTCTGTAATTGCGGTAACTCTTATAAATGATATATTATTCTGATGGGTAACCTGAACTTTCCCTTGTATATTCTGTAATTTATACAAACCGTTTTCCAGAGTCCCAATCCACAGAATTCCATTCTTTTGTTGGTGAAGAGCTATTACAGTAGGAAAGGCCAGTTCAGAAAAAGGATACAATGTAGATAAGGTATTGCCTGTCATATCAACATAATATAAACCTCCCAATGTACCTATCAGTATCTTCCCATCTGTTGACTCGCAAATAGAACGTACCTGATAATTTGCAAGTTGTTTATTTATAGTAAGTTGCACCCTTTCAAACCTAATTTCGGTTACTGACTTTGAATTAGCAGCAGCACGGGCCCTGTAAAGCCCTATTTCTGTGCCTACCCACATGTTTCCCTTCGAATCACGAAAAACCCGCATAATCTCATTGCCACTGATGTTTTTAAAAAACTCTGGCCTGTTTATTATGTTCAAAAAGCTATCGCAATGAGGATTATAAATGTTTAGCCCGCCTCCAAAAGTTCCAATCCATAAATTGCCTGAAGTATCAGATGTAATAGCTAAAATCTGATTGTTTGTAAGGCTGTTCTTATCCTGTGGGTCATTCTTATACACTTTTACTTCGTAACCGTCAAAACGGTTCAACCCATCTTGGGTACCGATCCAGACAAATCCAAAACAGTCCTGCGTTATTTCATTTACAGCCGACTGCGACAGCCCGTCAGATATAGTAAGGTGTTCAAACCTGAAGTTATCAAAATTATCATTATCAGCAGCATTTACAATAAAACTAAGAAACAGAAAAACAGTTATAATTGAAATTTTTCGCATGACATCCATCTCTTTTTTCTTTTTCAATGGTCAAAGGTAATTATTTCTTGATTTAATAATAAAAGGCTATTTGACACTTAACCAATCATATAAGTTTAATACCATGAAACACCCATGCCTTGGCCTAACGCAAACACGATGGTATTTATCTGTGGGTGCATGCTATCATTCCAACAAAAATTAAAAATAAATATGATGAAATAGCTATGTTTAAAATAAAAAAAGCAAAGTCATCTATAACTTTGCTTTCTTTATTGTCAATTTGAACCTTCTCTAATGCCTCATCTACTTAACTTTCGTACCAGGATATTCTTGTAATGCTTTTTTTAAACACTCTACAGCATTAGTCAGATCGTTGATATTCAAAACGTATGCAATTCGCACTTCAGATTTCCCAAGTCCCGGAGTTGCATAAAACCCTGCAGCCGGTGCCAACATTACTGTTTGGTTGTTATATTCAAAGTCTTTCAATAACCACGTAGCAAACTTTTCTGCATCATCCACAGGCAAGTGCGCAATGGTATAAAATGCTCCCTTGGGCAGTGGACAAAATACCCCTTTGATTTTGTTCAGGCGCTCAACCAAAAAGTTACGCCTGGCAAGATACTCATTATAAGCAACTTCAAAATACTCAGCAGGAGTATCAATTGCAGCTTCACCAGCCATCTGTCCAAACGATGGGGGACTTAAACGAGCCATGGCATAACGCATTGCAATATTAACAACCTCTTTGTTGCGGGTTACCATGGCCCCAATCCTAACACCGCAAGCACTATAACGTTTTGATACTGAATCTATCAAAATGGTGTTTTGCTCCATTCCTTCCAGCTCCATAACCGAGAAAAATTTTTCCCCGGTATAACAAAACTCCCTGTAGACCTCGTCTGCATAAAGATATAAATCATATTTTTTAACAATACGACGGAGTTCCTCAAGGTCGTCACGCGAATACAAGCAACCCGTAGGGTTATTCGGGTTACTCAACATGATACCCCTTGTGCGGGCAGTAATTACCTTCTCAAATTCCTCAACAGGAGGCAATGAAAAGCCATTCTGAATGGATGATGTTACAGGCACTACATGTACACCAACAGCCGAAGCAAAACTATTATAATTGGCATAAAACGGCTCAGGAATAATTATTTCATCTCCCGGGTCCATAGTACTAAGAAATGCAAAGTTGATAGCTTCTGAACCTCCTGTAGTTATTAACACATCGTTATAATCAACATTAATTCCCTGCTTACAATAATACTGGGCTAATTTTTTTCTGTAACTTTCATTCCCAGCCGAATGGCTGTATTCTACAACCCTTCCTACATATGACTTTACAGCTTCCAACATCAATGGTGCTGTTGGTATATCGGGCTGCCCGATATTCAAATGATATACTTTTATACCCTTTCGTTTAGCTTCTTCAGCATAGGGCATAAGTTTCCTGATGGGAGACTGGGGCATATCAATACCCCGTTGCGATATTTTTGGCATGATTCTTTCTTGTAAAATTGATACTACTTCTTCCCCTCTGTTTTAGGTACCACGGTACCTTTAATAGTAAGAGTTACAGGAGAATTGGCCGCATTAGAATACACTGTGATAGTTTTATTAAAACTTGTTACCACGTGGGTATTGTAATGAATTTTAATTACTCCGCTCCTGTTTTTTTTTACCGGGTCGCGTGTCCATTCAGGAACAGTACATCCGCATGAAGTATGCACATTATCTATCACCAGAGGTTCTTTTCCTGTGTTTCTGAACACAAACGCGTACTCCGCCACACTGTTTTGCTCGATAGTCCCAAAGTCGTGCTCTGTATCGGCAAAAGCAATGATCGCCGCCTTTTTGTTGCCTTCATTACTTGCATGAGTACAACTGAGAAAAGTCGCGACTGCGATTGTTACGGTTACTAAAAAGAATCTCTTCATGTTTTACAATTACGTTTTATCAATTTGAAAGACAAAGATATATTTTTTTACATGGCATAAAAAAATGATTTTTTCAATCTATGGCCATTATTAATTGCAATTTTCACAAATATAAAGTGCAACTCTTTAATAATTAAATTATTAAAAAGTTGCACTTTATTTTAGAATTTAGAATATCGTACCTAAGAAAATTTATTCGTAACTCGTAATTCGTAACTCGTAATTATTTAAAAAAGCTTTTTTTTGCAGCCAATAATGTATTTTGCAACAGCGAAACACGGGTCATAGGCCCAACTCCACCTGGTACAGGAGTAATAAATGAGCATTTAGGGGCAACTTCATCGTAATCTACATCGCCTTTAAGTCTGAAACCACTCTTTGTTTCAGGAGCAGGGACTCGGGTTGTTCCAACATCAATGATAACAGCACCCTCTTTCACCATTGAAGCCTTTAAAAAACCAGGTTTCCCAAGAGCTGCAATAATAATATCAGCTTTAGAGGTATATGAAGCTATATCAGGAGTAGCACTGTGGCATACAGTTACAGTACAATCCCCGGGTTGAGCCTTTTGAGAAAGCAATATACTCATAGGCCGCCCTACAATATTGCTCCTGCCTATTACAACACAATTCTTTCCTTTAGTTTCAACCTTATACCTACGCAACAACTCTACAATTCCAAAAGGAGTAGCTGATACATATGATGGAAGCCCTATAACCGTTCTTCCAACGTTAATTGGATGAAAACCATCAACATCTTTACGATAATCAATAGCCTCAATAATCTTTTGTTCTGAAATATGCTTAGGGACAGGCAGTTGGACAATAATACCATCCACATCACTGTCATTATTGAGCTTCTGAACAGCAGCCAGCAATTCTGTCTCGGTTACATCATCTTCAAACCTTACTAAGGTGGACTTAAAACCGACTTCAGCACAGTCTTTTACTTTGTGGGCAACATAAGTCTCACTTCCACCATCATGACCAACCAAAATAGCAGCCAGATGAGGTATTTTCAAACCCTGCTCTTTCATTTGCTTAACTTCTTCGGCTATTTCGAGCTTAATTTGCTCAGCAACCTTCTTTCCATCAATTATTTGCATAAACAATATTTTAAATATTTACTTCCTTTATCTTCTTAAACTCCCGTATTCTTACTTTACCTTCCTCAAACTTCCATAAAATTCTGCAATCTTCTTCTTTACAACCTCGCACTAATCTTCCTCAGCGTTTCCACCTTCCAACTCGCAAAAGTATTGGCCAGTATTTGCTTACGGGCTTCTTTTACCAACCACAGATAAAAATGCAAGTTATGAATAGTTGCAATCTGCGCACCCAGCATTTCTTTAGAAACCACAAGGTGCCGCAAATAAGCTTTAGAATATACCTGATCTACATAACAATCACTTTCTGCATCAATAGGCGAATAGTCGTCTTTCCATTTTTCGTTTCGCATATTCATAATGCCATTACGGGTAAAAATCATACCATTGCGCCCATTTCGGGTAGGCATCACGCAATCGAACATATCTATGCCCAAACTTATTGCTTCCAGGATGTTTGCAGGTGTTCCAACTCCCATCAGATAGCGAGGTTTGTCTTTAGGCAAAATATCATTGACCACCTCAATCATCTCATACATCATCTCGGCAGGCTCGCCAACACTAAGTCCTCCAATAGCATTACCTTCCATGCCAACAGAAGCAATCTTTTCGGCTGATATTTTTCGCAAATCTTTATAAACACTGCCCTGTACAATAGGAAAAAAAGTCTGCCCATAACCATAAAGAGGTTCCGTTTCTTTAAACCTGGCAACTCCCCTGTCTAACCACTGATGAGTAAGTTTTAGCGACTTCTCGGCATACCGGTGCTCGCACGGATAAGGCGTGCACTCATCAAAAGCCATAATTATATCAGCTCCAATGATACGCTGTATGTCCACCACATTTTCAGGGGTAAACAAATGTTTCGACCCATCTATATGCGACGCAAAGTGGGCTCCGTCTTCTTTAAGCTTTCTGTTTTCTGATAAAGAGAATACTTGGTACCCCCCACTGTCTGTAAGTATAGGTTTATCCCAGCCTATAAAACGATGTAACCCCCCGGCATCTTTCATAATCTGCATCCCCGGCCTCAAATAAAGATGGTAAGTGTTGCCCAGTATGATTTGCGCCCCTATATCATTTACCAACTCGCGCTGATGAACACCTTTAACAGAACCAGCTGTGCCAACAGGCATAAATATAGGAGTTTCTATTATTCCATGATCTGTTTCGATGGTTCCTGCCCTGGCTGCAGACTGCTTATCGGTATTGTGTAATATAAATTTCAACGTTTTGCCCCTTATTCGAAAATTGCTGCAAAGATATATGATTTAATAAGTTGACACTAATTTATGGTTAAACAATCGCTATGCTTCATAGATAAAAGGCTCCGAGCTTTTCATCAAACTTATTAAAATAACTAACACAAAAAATCCCTGTTTCTTAAAAATCCTTTCTCTTTGTCCCTTGCTCCTGGTTCTTACTTCTTGACTCTTTGTTCTTGACACTAAAAAAAACGTTAAAATTGTAAAAAAAAGCAGTTGTACGATACTTAAAACTTCCGTATCATTGCAATGCTTTAAAAAATGACAGTTTAAAACATGACAACTTTAGAAATTACCGGCTTGGCAACACTCTCTGTATTAATACTTTGTTCGGCCATCCAATATATTTTTTACTGGTTTATTTTCACCAAACCTTTTTCTATAAAAAACAAAACATCAGAAGCAAGCCATCCTGTTTCTATCATTGTCTGTGCCCGCAACGAAGAAGCCAACCTTCGGGAAAACCTTCCATTACTGCTCGAACAAGAATATGCCAATTATGAAGTCGTTGTTGTGAACGATTGTTCCTCAGACGACAGCGACCTTGTACTTAAAGCCCTTGCTGCCCAATATCCCCATTTAAGATATACCACCATTAAAGAAAATGAAAAATTTCAGCATGGCAAAAAGCTGGCCCTTACCGTGGGCATAAAAGCTGCAAAAAACGAATGGATGCTGATGACCGATGCCGATTGCAAACCTTCTGGGCCACATTGGTTGAGCGCTATGGCAAGCCAAATGACTGAAGATAAAGCTATAGTGCTGGGTTATGGCGGTTACCTTTCTCAGCCTGGCTTACTAAATAAGCTTATCCGCTTCGAAACAGCATGGATAGCCCTTCAATACTTCTCTCTTGCTATTATAGGCAATGCTTATATGGGTGTAGGCAGAAACTTATCGTATAGAAAATCTCTTTTCTTTGCCAACAAAGGATTTGCTTCTCATGCCCGTTTGTCGTCAGGCGATGACGACCTATTTATCAACGAAACAGCCACAGCAACAAATGTAAGTGTTCAGTTTTTACCTGAAGCTCATACATACAGCAAACCCAAAAAATCACTTTCGGAATGGATTGAACAAAAAAGCAGGCATTTTCAAACTTACCCGCAATATAAGTTCAAACATAAATTTCTGCTTACCGCTGAAACTTTTTCACGTGTAACATTTTACTTTTCGCTTGCAGCGTTGTTTATACTCCAACAATTCATTTGGGTGGCATTAGCTTTATTGTTTGTACGATTGGTCAGCCAGGTGATTGTGCTAAATGTTTGGTTCAAAAGATTAAACGAAAAAAAATTATTCTTACTTTCGCTAATATTTGATTTGGTAATGCCATTTTTATACTTTATTATTTATTTGACTAAAAAAATCAAACCTGCCCGACAATGGAGGTAAATACAAACCTTTCGGATAAAGCTCAAGCAGATATGGCTCTTGTACAAAGAGCTACAGCCGGAGACCAACGTGCTTTTGCAGAATTACTTTCACGTTACCGGGATTCTATTTACTTTATGCTGCTAAAAATGGTCAACAACCAAGATGACGCAGAAGATCTTACCATTGAAGCATTTGGCAAAGCCTTTAAAAATATTCATCAATATACCCCAAATTATGCCTTCAGTACATGGCTGTTCAAAATTGCAACCAACAACTGTATTGACTTTATCCGCAAAAGAAGGGGCGGAATAACTATATCCATCGACCAGGGATTTGCTAACTATGAAGATGACCTGCCAATACACATTCACGACATTGAACCAGACCCTGAGGCCAATATGATCAATGAACAAAAGGTAAAAGTCATGCGAGAAGTAGTGCAAAAGCTGAAACCTCGTTATCGTAAGTTGGTCGAAATGCGCTATTTTGATGAACTTTCATACGAAGAAATAGCCGAACAGTTAGATTTACCCCTTGGAACAGTAAAAGCCCAACTCTTCAGGGCAAGAGAGCTGCTTTTCAATATCCTCAAAACTTCTGAACATAAGATTTGATGAACATTGTACTCAAATATTTCCCTGAATTGTCCGACAATCAAAAAAGACAATTTGCCGCACTGTATGACCTTTATTTTGACTGGAACGCAAAAATCAATGTCATATCACGCAAAGATTTTGAGCATATTTACGAAAGGCATATATTACATTCATTAGCCATTGCCAAATTCTATAAGTTCCCTGCCGGGACAAAAATCATGGACGTAGGTACAGGCGGAGGGTTTCCCGGAATACCTTTGGCCATTATGTTTCCTGAATGTAACTTTACACTAATCGACTCTATTGCAAAGAAAATAAAAGTTGTTGATGCTGTTGCCAATGCTATTGAGCTTTCTAATGTCAGGCCCATTGCAATGAGGGCGGAAACTGTGCCTGAAAAATTCCATTACGTTGTAAGCCGTGCGGTAACTACTATTCCCGAAATGATTTCTTTTATAAAAAAAAGTTTCGCTGACGAAAATATTAACCCATACATCAAAAACGGCCTTATTTACCTCAAAGGCGGTGACATTGATGCCGAAATCAAGGATTATAAAAACCGCACACGTGTGCATGAGATTTCAGAAGTCTTTACAGAAGCGTTTTTCGAAACTAAAAAAGTCATTTACATTCCGGCAGCAGCTTTTGCAAAATAAACGCTTTCGCAAAACACCTTGCATTTTGAAAATGCTAAACGTTTTTTTATTAATTTTGATAAAAATTCAAATCCATGTACCTGGATAACTATATGGAAAGTATGAAGAACCTTTGTCAACAAAACAAAGTAAAAGCTTTATATGTTTTTGGATCTGTTCTGACGGACAGGTTTAATGACAAAAGCGATATTGATTTAATTGTTGACATTGATTCTAATGATCCTTTGGAATATGCTGATAATTATTTCAACCTGAAATTTGCCCTTCAGGATTTATTTAAAAGGCCTGTTGATTTATTGGAAAACAAGGCTATTAAAAACCCTTACATTCGTCAAAATATTGACAATTCTAAACATTTGATATATGCAAAATGACAAGAAATACGACATTAGAGCTTGTCTAAAAGATATCGAATTGTCAATTGCTGAAATTTATCAATTTCTACCGGCCAAAAGAAATTTCCAAGAGTTTCAAAAAGACTTAAAAACCAGGAAAGCTGTTGAACGCAACATCGAGATTATTGGTGAAGCTATGGGTAGAATTTTAAAAGCTGACCCAACTTTTCCAATTACTGACTCTCGTAAAATTGTAGATACCCGGAACCGTATTATTCATGGATATGATAGTGTATCAGAAGATATTATCTGGCTTATTATTTGCAAATACCTTCCTATTCTTGAAAAAGAGATAAAAAAATTCTTATAACTTCCATAAATTGTGCGTACCCTACCCTAAAAATCTTTTCATCCCGCAACCTTCTTAACAATTTGTATCTTTGAAAAAAATAATATGATGAAAAAACTGATATTTCTATTATTGCTGGCTCCAATAGCATTAACAGCCCAAAATACAGATATTTTACCTTACATCGAAGTCACAGGCAACGCCGAAGATGATGTTGAACCTAATAAAGTAGTGCTTTCCCTATCTGTTTCCGAGAACGAAAACATAAAAAAAGAGAGCAACACGGTAGCTATGGAAAATAAAATCAGTGCATTTTTAAAGTCCATAGGTACTGACCCTGCCAACTTTGTCGTGGACAAATACAATACCAACGAACGCTACACCATTATTTCCGGCAAAAATGTCACTATCAAAAAATATTACAAGCTCACTATCTTGAATTTGTCCTTACTGGACACGATTATTACCAAGTGCAGCGAAGTAGGGATGGACAAAATAAGTATCTTCAAAATTGAAAATACATCTATTGACAGTATAAACAACATATTGCTGGCCTCTGCTGCAAAAAACGCCCGTCAGAAGGCCGATGCCATAGCTTCAGCCTTAGGGGTTTCTATCAGCAACATACAAATTGTTAATGCTAACCACTTCGTTGAACCAAACATAGTCAATGCCAATAATTTTAAAATGGAGAAAATGTTGTTCTCGTCCGAAGATGCCGCTACTGGCAGGACAAGCAGCTCGCTTGGCTTGAACAAAATCCACCTCAACGCCTCAGTATTTATCAGGTTTGGGATAAAACAATAAGCAGGATAGCCAAAAGAGGCTTTGCTTTTTTGGAAAAGCAAAGCCTCTTAGCCCCTTGTTCGACTATTATTGACCTTTCAGGTTTTTAAAATCTGAAAGGTATGCTGTCCTTAATTATACTTCACCGGCTGTTTCTCAGCCTCGGCCAATATAGACTGGGTATGTGATACAAACGCCTTTGTCCTTTCGTTGAGCTCGCTGATGATTTCCGAAATCGATTCAATACTCGACCGTACCTCAGCATTCAGCTTATCTGCACTTTTAAACTCTTTCGAAGTGTTTTTTATCTTTTCGTTGATTTGTATAAAAAGATCTGCTATTTCAGTCAGGTAAGGCTTTATTTTATTGGCCTCTATCTGCGAATTCTCAGCCAGCTTCTTTACCTCATTGGCCACAATAGAAAAACCCTTGCCATGTTCCCCAGCCCTGGCAGCCTCAATAGAAGCATTTAGCGAAAGCAGGTCTGTCTTTGAAGCTATGGCATTCAACGTTTCAATAACTTTAGAAAACTCGTCCAGTTTGCTATTGTTATCGTCCACTTCGTTCAACAAACTCAAAAACTCAGCATTGAGCCTGGCTGTAATCCCCTGTACATTCTTAACATGGGCATTGACAACCCCTCCCTGACGGTCAAGCTCATTGACCGTTTTTGATACATCGTTGGCAAGCTCTGATATAATCGCGGCTTTATAATGGTAACAGTTTTCCTTCTTGTTCAGGTGGTTATAAATAGCTATGGCCATATTCTCGCACGAGTTATATCCACAAAATGCACAGTTGTAAAAATCCGTTTCCTTCAGCTTCTTCATGTCCACATAAATTCTTTGCAGCTCACTTTCAGACGGATAACGTATTTTATTATTGGCCGAACGATCCACATAAGTACGTTTGTAAATCTTTTCATCCCAATAGCTGTTAATATTAGTTTCGAGCTCTGCGGCATCTTTATACTTTTCCTGAGCTTCTTTATTGCGTTGTTCAACATAATACTCAATCTTGTCCAATGGCTCATTTTGGTTTAGTGTGCCGGGGCCTCCGTTACACCCGGCATGGCAATTGAGGCAATCGACCAAAACAGGGGCCCTTCCACTCTGCACTTCGTCTATAAGCGATTCAAAATAATCATAAATAACCTCGTGCCCTTCTATCTTGCGGGACACTTTGCCAATGGTTGGCACCTCACGTTCGGCAGTACGCAAAAGCCCTCCGGGAGTAGAAAACAATACAGCCCTTTCGGCAGGCGGGTTGTCAAAATCCATATCCTCAAAGTCCTCTAAGTTAATATGGTTAAAATCGATAAAATCTTTCAAATATTTGATGGTAACATTATAATCGCCCATGCCAACCTCGTCAAACTCGCGGCGTTTGGCCACGCATGGCGAAATTACCACTACCTTATGGTCTTTGTATTGTGGATAAAATTCCTTTATCATTTTGATGGTATGCATCATGGGGCTGTCAGCAGGGGCAAGATATGGCAACAGCTCCGGATGATATACTTCCAGGAACGTAACAATAGCCGGGCATGGCTGTGCTATTATCATCCGGGGGTTATTATTGTTCAAATGCTCAAGGTATGACTTAACCGTCAGCTCTGCGCCAAAGCTCACGTCAAAGTTGGCCTCAACGCCCATTTTTTTCAACAAAGCATTTATCTTGAGATATTGGCCCGGAAAGTTGGCTGCAATAGCAGGCGCTACAACAGATACCATTTTTACCCCGTGTTTTAGGTCATACAAAAACCTTTCAATATCGTCCACATAATACCTGGCTCCATGCGAACAAGCCTTTATACAAGTACCACAGGCCAGACACATATCATTGTTAACAGTAACAGTATCGCCACTTCCATCATTACAATACTTGGCAGGACAAACAGATATACACTTGTGGCAGTTGACACATTTTTCCTGTCAACCAGCAAAACCTGGCTTAGTTCGTTTATCATGGCATATATTTTTGGTTGCTAAATAAAAAATATTAACCCTTCTATCAAATTTAACCTTTTTTTTAGTCTTTTTCAATTAAAAAAACGCTTTGCTTCATAAATGCTTTGATTTTCGAAATGCAAAGCGTTGGGCTAAAAAAGGAAGAATACATTTATAAGTACCAAGCATATCATATTAAGTATTTATGCCCCCCTAACCCTGCCAAGCTAAGGTCTTTAATTAACCCCAACCCCTTAAAAAAGGGCTTTAACAAAGCAGTGCTTTTCAGTTTTATACAACTTTGTTAGCCTTCCTTTTTAAGGAGGGATGGGAGGTTTAGAGATAAAATAATACTTAGCCTGACAGCTATACGCTGGCAGGGTAAGGGTTGGAACTATAAACAAAGTTTGATACTAACGCGCTGTTAAGCTTCCTGTATAAGAGAATCCACAATAGCAGAAACAAACTATTACAACCCCTTTTTAAACCAACTTTATTGTTAGTCAAAAAGTATTTATCTAATTTTTTCTCAAAATAAGCGTAAAAAAAGAAACCTAATAAAACTATGAGCGTAAAAAAAACAAAAATTCAGATACAATGTTTATGTATGAAAAATTTAAAACAATGGTGATGTAAAACACCTCCAAAAAGGCAACAAATATTTGTTAAAGTAGTATAAAATTAATAACTTCAATATAGAATAATAATCATAAAAATTATGAAAACAATAACCAAACAAATCACAGTATTAGCAGTGTTTGGATTAATTTCTGCTTCAGCTTATTCGCAGGCAAACTCATATTCGGTCAATAGCGAAACGCTATACCGCCATGGGTACAACTCGGGGGGAGCAAACGTGCAGGAAAATACCGACTCTGTTACCACAGGAGGGACCACCCGCTATTGGGTTTATCCAGACCTGTCATTGAACCCGGGTTATGATGTAAACAACCCGCTTACAACACCTTTGACCTCAGCATTTAACTGGACAACCTCCGGGGCAACCGGTACAGCTACAGGTACTATTGCAGCTGTAGGCGCTTATGGTACATATACCAACTACAAACAAGTAACTTGGGGTGGTACTGGTACTATTAATTTAAATGCAACAGAAACAAGTGGTGCAGGTTGCGTTGGCGGAACTGCTGTAACTACTCCTATTGCTGTTATTGCAGCTCCAGATGTAACAGCTATTGCGTTTAGCGCCCTGCCTTGCCCTACAGGTACTATACCTTATACCCAGGCTGGTCCGACTGCGACTTTAACAATAACCTGCCCTGTAAATGGAAATAAAGAAGTATCAGTAAACTGGTCGCTTTCATGCAGCAATGCCGGGTGGAATGGCGGAGTTGCCATGACTGGCACAGCTGTACTCGGAAATGGCAACACCATTGACTTATCTGGCGTGAACCTTTCGCACCCCGGTACTTATACCCTGACCATTGTAAATATAACCGACCGTATAGCCACAAAGTCAGGTTTAACAGCCATCCCCGATGGTACAAGCAACACATTTGTATTGTTGCCAACGCCGGTTACCGGCCCTATGTACCATGTTCCTAACCAATAATTTTTGAAATAACAAACCTGACAGGTAACTGCCAGGTTTTTGCATAAAATATAATAATTACAATTTTTTTTTATTAACATTTAAATTTTATTACCATGAGAACAAAAAATTTATTTCGTTCGATCGTTGCTGCTACTTTAGCAGTCGTTTCTACCAGTGCTTTCGCACAATTAACTACAACAGGTTCTGCTACTGTTGATAAAGGTACTCCATATGCTTATACAAGTCCAACAAGTGGTGCTAATCCAGAAGTTGTAGATTTTGTAACAGTTGGTAGTACAATGCCTTATTCTGTAGTTCCAGACTCTACTATTCAAACTATTGTAGCATCTGGAGCCCCATTTCAAGCATCTTCTTACAACTGGCGTTTAGGAACAACTCCACTTGGATCTTTAAGACAAGCTGATGGATCAACAGCTCTTGCTAATATTGCTACCGATCCAGCACCTTATAATGCAGGATATTATCTCGATTATGATGTTGCTGTTATTTGGGGTAATACGCCTGGTATTGATTCTATAAAAGTAAGCGAGCATAGCAGAAATAATGGAGGTCTTCAAACTTGTGATGGAGCAGACACTACTTTATATGTATATGTAATGCCTAAGCCTACTGCTCAGTTTATTGAAGCTGGAACTCTTGCAGGAGCTACTAATATTGTTGGTACTGCTAACGATGCTATTGTTGGAGGTTGCGGAATAGCAGGCTCTACACTTCATTTTAATGTAACTTTTACTGGTACTCAAGATTTTTATGTTTATTATAGTTCTGTTTATACTCCATTTGGAGGATTAGCTGCCCCAGCTGTTACAGGAAGTGTTACAACGGGATTAGGCGCTGCTAATTTTTATACAGCTACACCAACTGTTCCAAATACTGACGCAGTTACTGATGCATTTACTTTTGCAATTCCTGCTGCAACTTATGGTAAATATGTATTTACCCTTACTGGCGTAAATGACTTAGTATCAAGAAAATCTCTTACTGCAGCAGATATGGGTACTTTAGTTAATACTACAGGATCTGCTCCAGCTGGACCAACTTTGACAGTTTATTCATTGCCTACTCCTACTACAGGTAGGGTATTACATGTAACTAACCAAGGTTGGTAGTAGATATTTTAATTTAACCAAAATATCTCATGGTAAAGATATAGCCCAAAACGGGGTATTGCCTGAGCAGGCAATACCCCATAGCGGGCAATCATGAGTATAAATGGTTGGGAATTGTTGTGTTTCCTGGTAAAGGGAAGCCATACATGTGCATATAGGTTTATACTGCATTCATTATATATGAATTGGGTTTTGTGCAAGCATATATAAAAGCAATGGGTTACTTATACCATATTATATTATATAAAAGTGTTAAAAACTAAGCATACCATATTAATATTATTGCTATTATCTGTCTTTGCCTGGGGCAAGGCGCAGGTAATGGATACGGTATGTACACAAAGCATCGTTGGATTCTATACAAAACCAGATGCTCTTATTACCGACTACCATATTATGTGGCACTTAGATTTTGATACTTCCAAAATTGTTGACTCAAAAACCACACTTAACGGCGACACCCTGAAAATACACTTTGGCAACTCAAAAGGCTGGTTCAGGGTTGGGGGCCAGATTATCTCTGACATTGGTCCTACAGGACTGAATAAATGCGAGGGCGATATTGTTTGGGACTCGGTATATGTATGGGGCTATGGCAATATTGACCTTCCCGACACCCTTATCCGATGCGAAAATGAACCGTTTGTACTTGCTGTTGACGAAGGACTTCGGAGTTATAAGTGGAGCTCGCTAAATGGCAATGGAAACGTATATAGAGGTATAGCTACAAAATCGGATACCATCTGGGTATCAGCCAGGGATCAGCACAACTGCTTATTGACCGATACTACCAAATTGACAGTTTATCCGTTGCCGACATTTGATATCCTCGACTACAGAAGTGGCAAAGCTATAAAAGACACCATGCTTTGCGGTACCGACCAGGTAACATTGGATGCCAACAGTTTCGCTACATACCTCAACTGGAACACAGGTGAAATCTCGCAGCAAATTGTTGTTAACCCCATTGAGCTAAATACTAAGGATACTGTCAGGTATTATAAAGCCACCGCTATAATGGACTATGAATATGCAAGCTGCCAATATGAAGATTCTGTAGCAGTGCTTGCCTGCTTCACTGGCGAAATCGAAGGTATCCCTACAGTTATTACCCCTAACGGAGATGGCCACAATGACGACTGGAATATTCCTAACCTCAACAGAGACCCTGCATGTACCATAGACATTTACGACCGTTGGGGCAGATTAGTATTCCACTCAAGAGGCTATGCCAAAAATTGGGACGGCAAGGGCAATGACGGTAAAGCTTTACCTATGGATAACTACTTCTATATTATCAAACTGAGTGGCAATACCAAAACTTTAATCGGTAATATTACCATCATCAGGTAAATAACGTTCATCACTAAAAAAATGCCATTCATGTAAAAGACTGAAGATGTTTTTGAAACAAAAAAATAAAAAATTTATATTTACACGCTAAAGAAAAAAAGTTGCATGTACAAATTAAAAATGAGGATATTAACTCTTTTCCTGTTAATGTTAGCTATAAAAACAGTAAGTGTTTATGGCCAACAAGAACCCTCATATACCCAATACATGTACAACATGTTTTTGACTAATCCTGCCGCAGCTGGCAGTGATGGATCTACCTCTGTAAGTTTTACCGGAAGGGAACAATGGATAGGCTTCCCCGGTGCACCAAAAACCCACTCACTGTCAGCACAAACAAGGGTGCTGAAAAATAGCTTTATAGCTAAAGCCTTAAACTTACGTAAAAAATTCAGCCGTCGTTCGAGCAGCGGACGTATTGGTGCCGGTGCTCATATTTTTAGCGACATCAACGGGCCTGTAATGCGTACCGGGCTTCACCTTACTTATGCTTATCACATTACTATCAGGCAAAGCCAGTTGTCTTTCGGTTTGACAATGATGCCTTACCAATTTAACACCATTAATAGCTTTTTTAAAAATTACGACACTAACGATCCATTAATGATCAATTTAAAGCCAAGGTATGTTATTGATGGCAACTTTGGTATGCTTTATACCACGCCCGAATATTTTGGGGGGCTATCTGTTACTAACCTTTTTGAAAGTAACATCAAGTTTGGCGATAACTCAACTGCCGGATACCAAATATTACGTCATTACTGTATCATGGGAGGGTACAAATTCCCTGTCAACAGGTATATCACCATAGAACCAACTTCTTTAATCAAATTTACCGAAATGGGGAGCTTCCAGATGGACATTACCGGTCGTGTATTTTACAGAGATGACTACTGGGGCGGACTTGGTTATCGTACAGGGGCTAATGCCGGGGCTATCTCGCTATTAGCCGGCATACGCTTAAAAAAATACTATTTTGGGTATGCCTTTGACTTAAGTTTATCTCCTATCCAACAATATTCATACGGTTCGCACGAATTCATATTTATGCTTAAGTTTGGCGAAAACGCCCGTCGTTACCGCTGGTTGAACCGTTATTAGGGTTTAGGGGTTAGTGTTTAGTACCTCACCCTTTCAAATTCATTTTAACTTATTGCTTTAAAATTTTCATGCCCTTATAATGTAATGAATTTTCATGCAATGTCTGGGGCAAACATTGGGCTATCGTAAAAAGTTTAATTTTAGGGCTGTAACTTCTTAAAGAAGAAGTAGTAGAAGTATAATCAATCAAAGTTTCAACAAAGAATACAAAGCGATAATAATCAACGATAATCTTTTACCATATCCCCCCCTTTTTAAGAGGTTGTTGGGATTTTTTTACTCTCCTCCTTTCTCAAAAGTAACATCGCCGCCGCTGGATAAACGGACATCCCGTCTTATGGGGCTGCCAATTACTTTTACATCTCCGCCACTGCTGGCTTCGGCAATAATTTCTTCTTTTACACAAACAGCAATATCAGCACCTGATGAAGCATTAGCTTTTGTGGTGCCAGCTATCAAACTTTTTGCTTTAATATCTGCACCAGAAGAAGCTGTAGCATTAAATACAGTAGCCTCTCCCAAAATGTTAATATCTGCCCCGGAAGAACTATTGGCAACAACATACTTGCCCCTCACTTCAACAGTAATATCAGCAGCGCTGCTGGCATCCATTTCAAGATAATCAGTTTTGATAAGGCCTGCACCTTTTATATCTGCTCCTGATGAAGCATACAGCTTTTCAATATTTACAGCAGTTACATAAATTTTGACTTTAGTAGGCTTTGAGCGGCCTTCACTTCTGTAGATATTCAACACCCCGTCATTGTTTTCAAACTTTACATATTCAAGCATGTTTTCATCAGTTTCAATGACCACACGCTCAAAAGAGTCCTGCACTAAAGTAACATCCAGTCCTGCAGACACGCAAACCCCTTTAAAGTCCTTCACATCAATTTCCTTTTTTACTATTTTGCCATTGCCTGCGATTAACTCCACGTTAGAGCATGAAATAAGGCCAACAAAAAATAGCATGATGGCCACGAGCACAGTTGATTTTTCTCTTTTCATCCGTAAATAATTTTTTTAATAAGGCCGGATGAACCCCGAAGGGCTCTCCGAAGGAAAACTCGCATGATGAATTATCATCCTTGTTTGTGTTTAACGAATCATGCTCGTTTCATTTTATTATAGTTTAATTTTGAAACTATGACGGTCGGAGAGAATCAAAAGTTACAGAAAAAAACTACAAATGTATTACTTCGCCATAAGCCTGGGCAGCAGCCTCCATAATAGCCTCGCTCATGGTCGGGTGTGGATGTATGGCTTTAATCAACTCATGTCCTGTAGTTTCAAGTTTTCGGGCAACAACAAGCTCTGCAATCATCTCGGTTACATTAAGGCCAATAAGATGTGCCCCAAGCAACTCACCATATTTTGCATCAAAAATAAGTTTGACAAAACCATCTTTACTGCCTGCTGCACTGGCCTTACCTGATGCCATATACGGAAATTTACCTACCTTTATCTCGTGCCCTTTTTCTTTAGCTTCTTTTTCGGTCATGCCCACAGAAGCAATTTCGGGAGTTGTATAAACACATGCCGGAATATTGCTATAATCAACAGGTTCAGGATTTAGCCCGGCTATTTTTTCAACACAAACAATACCTTCAGCCGATGCTACATGCGCCAATGCCGGCCCCGGAACGATATCGCCAATGGCATAAATGCCTTTTACATTGGTTTGGTAATATTCATCAACAACAACTTTACCTTTCTCAACTTTAATGCCCAAATTTTCAAGGCCAATATTCTCAATATTAGGAGTAATGCCAACAGCAGAGAGTACAACCTCAGCTTCCTTAACTATTTCACCATTAGGTGTTTTTATCTTCACTTCACAAACATCCCCTTTTACTTGAACAGCCTCAACTGAAGAATTGGTAAGCACTTCCATGCCATCCTTTTTAAACGAACGTTCGAGTTGTTTTGACACGTCCTCATCTTCAAGCGGTACAATGGCAGGCAGAAATTCTACCAACGTGACTTTTGTTCCCATGGTATTGTAAAACGCTGCAAATTCGCTACCAATAGCTCCAGAACCTACTACTACCATTGACTTTGGAAGTTTTGGCAGCGTCAAGGCCTGTCTGTAGCCGATAATTTTCACCCCGTCTTGTTTCAAATTGGGCAACTCCTTTGACCTTGCCCCGGTAGCCAAAATGATATGCTGTGCTGTCAATTCTTTCTTTGAGCCATCTGCCGCTTCAACCTCAACAGTATTAACAGCTTTTAGCTTTCCAAACCCTGCAATAACCTCAATCTTGTTTTTTTTCATCAAAAACTGAACCCCTTTGCTCATGCCTTCAGCAACAGTCCTGCTGCGCTTTACAACAGCGTCAAAATCAACAGCAGCCTCTCCCGGCAGCTTAATACCATACTCAGCAGCATGTTTGGCATAACTATAAACCTGGGCACTCTTGAGTAGCGCCTTTGTAGGAATGCAACCCCAATTAAGGCAAATACCCCCTATTTCACTGCGCTCGACAATAGCTACTTTCTTTCCCAGCTGTGAAGCCCTGATAGCAGCCACATAACCTCCAGGGCCACTTCCTATGACAATGATATCGTAGTCCATAATATTAGTTTTTCTGTTTTAATGGAATTAAACAACTTAAATGAAAAAAAAGTTCAGTTTTAATACTAACCCTAAAATCCCCTAAAGGGGACTTGTTACAATCAAGCAGTTAAAATCATTTTTAGAAATTTCAAGTCTTCCTTCATTAATCATTAACCATTTACCATTAATAATTATCATTTATCATTCAACATTAACACTCACCTTATACCCGCCAAATTTCCTGATGTTCAACACTCCCCCATCTTCAAATATCAGGTATTGCCCTCTTATCCCGGACAATTTACCCTCAATATCAGGTTGTTTTTCCAAATCCAGGCTTTTGACCTTCTGAGGATAAGCATTTACAGGATATTGAAAATCTACTACCTGTTCATTTTCTGAAAGATACCCAAGCAAATCAGAAGGTAATACGGATGCTACTTTGTCAAAAATAGCATCAAATGAAGGCTCTTTCTCTACTTTGTTGGTAAGCATAGACCGCCAGTTGGTTTTATCAGGCAGATACTGTTTCAGGGCAACTTCTATGCAGCCTGCCAGATACCTGTTTGGTGTACGAGCTATAATACGGGTTTTTTCAGCACCCTGGTCAATCCATCGATAAGGAATCTGGGTATGTCGCGTTATACCCACTTTTATATGGTCAACAGAAGCCAGGTACACAATATGTTCAATGAGGCAATGCGCTTTGGCAAACTCCATATCTCTGGCTATTCCTTCGTGGGCACGACAAAGCTCGGGACGAAAAACACATTCTTCGGTTTCGGGGGCAGAGGTAAAACATGTATAACAATAGCCTTGCTGAAATGAGGTTTTGGTGCGCTTTCCACATTTGATGCAGTATATCTCGCCAGCATAACTAATGCGTACAAGCTTTCCAAGCCATTGGTTGATGTTTATTTTCTCATTTCCTGACTCCAGAAAATAGGTTATTGGCGATGTATGCTCGGAAATCAGTTTTCCTAAAATGCAATTGTAATTCATGAGAAAATATTTATTATAAACTTTTTGGTACTATGGAATATCCATGATACGATTTTTATATTCTTTTTAGTGAGTTCAGTTACATCATGGATGTTTCATTATCATCCTATATAAATCATCCGTATTTACGAACTTTATCCATTTCTTCTTTTGCAAGCCTCTTATCAGCCTTTTATCCCCGCTCCATAATTTTCCCCTGATATGTTCAGTTAATGCAACAAATTCGCAATCGTCAACATCAACATCTTTCGTTAACAATTCACAATCATAATATATTTCTTTGGGGATCAGGCTAATATTAACAAATCTGATGCGACTTGTTATCAAACTTATCATCCTGTCTAAGTCATAATTGGAATACCCTGTCAAGCTAATGATTTTATCGCGATGGCTACTAATCTCGTATATAAGTCGCTCAGTAGAATAAAAATTTAACCTGGTCTTAGGTTGCAGAATTATCTGGGAAATATATGAATTGGTGCTAAGTAAGGCGCTAAATACTATGTTGGTATCTACAACAATCCTCATAGATTAAGCGTCGATTTAGTTGCAGCCCAACGTCCTTTCTTTATTGTTTTAACCAGTTCATCAACATCTTTTTGGGTTGCTTTTGATTTCTTGGCAATTTCTTTATATTCAAGCAAGTCGGCCATATCCTGCAACTCATCTACATTGGTATCTGCTGGCAACCTGAAAATTATTTCCTTATTTGTCCTTTCTATAATCATCGCCTTACAATTTAGGTAAAGTTAGTTTTTTTGAGTCATTTTTGCAAGAAGGGAGCACTTCCTCAAATCCAACGCCTGACTTTACTTTTATAAGCATCATATTCCTGGCCAAAAGCCTCTTTCATAAGTTTCTCTTCCTGAGGAATAACAAGCCCATTGACGAGCAACACAAAAACAAAACAAGCAAGGATTGACAACATATTGGTAGAACAAATGCCAAACCCCAACAACAACAGAAACATACCAATATACATCGGGTTTCGCGACTTGGCAAAAACGCCTTCGGTAATCATGGACGAAGATGGCTTTATTTCTAGTGTAGTATTGTGCTTTTTGAACAAGTCCCAGGTTTTGCTCATGATGGCAAAGCCCAATACAACACTTAACAACCCAGCCAGGTTATAAGGGAAATCTATCACGTTGAACTTTGGACAGCAAAAATAGAATGCTACAGTCAGAATCAAAGTCAACAAAACAAACACAGGAGGAACAAGCAGCTTTTTCATTATTCATTGTCCATTATTCATTCTTCATTATTCATTCTTCATTATTCATTGTCCAAATGCTTGCGCAAAATCGGCAATAATATCCTCTGTTTCCTCAATACCTACTGATAGTCGGATTAATCCTTCATTAATGCCCATAGCCCTTTGCTGTTCAGGGGTAAAATCACAATAAATAGTAGAAGCCGGATGGATTATCAGGGTTTTATTATCGCACATATTAGTAGCACGTTTTACCAATTTCAGCCTGTTGATAAACTTCATACATTTCTCAGCGCTCTCAAGCTCAAATGACATAAGTCCCCCAGGAAGGGCTGTAAACTGTTTTCGGCAAACAGCCTCATACTTTGATCCTTTCAAAGCAGGATAATTAACCGTTTTCACCTCTGCATTATTGCTCAACCAGGTGGCCACAGCCAAAGCATTGGCAGCCATACGCTCAAACCGTAACTGCATAGTTTCAATTCCCAAACTTTGCAAATATGCATTGAACGGAGAAAGACAACCTCCTGTATTACGCAGTATATCTTTCCTCAAACGGGCTAAAAAAGTCAATTGCCCAGATGTAGGGACAAAAGGCTTCAACTTTGGGTTATTCTCCCAATTATATGTGCCATGGTCTATAACCAAACCTCCAATTACAGCAGCTCCGCTTGAAATATACTTAGTTGACGAAACCAGGCTGATATCAATACCGAACTTACGGGCATTGAACATATTGGGAGGCGTAAGGGTAGTATCTCCCAAAACTACAAGGTTATGTTTATGAGCAATAGCAGATATTGACCCAACATCTGCTATTTCAACAAAAGGATTATTAAGCACTTCGAACAGCACAGCACGTGTATTGCCATCAATAAGAGGTTCTATTGTTTCGGGTTTTGTGAAATCTGCATATTTAAAGGATATTCCAAAATTATTCAGGGTGGACTCATACAAAGCAACAGTATTGCCAAAAAGCTTGTTGGTAGTAACAATATTGTCACCAGCTTTGCAAACGTTCATTATTGCAGCAGAAACAGCAGCCATACCTGAAGAAAAAGCTACAACCCCAATAGCTTCGGTAATGCTTTTTACCTGCAACTCAAAATGCTCAACAGTTGGGTTTGCTGTACGTGAATAAGCAGGGGCAATCATTGTGCCATTAAAAGCACCGGCAATACTTTCGGCCGATTCAAACTCAAATGCCGAACAGCCATATATAGGTGTTTGAAGCGCCCCATAGGCATCAGGCCTGGATAATGCTGCATGTAACAAACGAGAGTGAAACCCTTTCAAATCTTTATTTCCCATTGTTTTTCTTTTATCTTTATTCTTCTTTAACTTCCTCGATTTTCCGTATTCTTCCTAAATATAAAACATCTCATTATCCCCCAACATTTCCATCTTTTCTACCAACGATGCAAGAGTAATATTTTCAAAAAAACGCCCCACCGATTCGTCCATCTCGTCAAACATTGCACGCAAAACCAGGTCTGTATGCAAAGCCGGCTCATTGTATGGTGGCTGAAACCCTTTACTGTCAGACTCTACGGCTACAATAATGCTTTTAATAGTAATTTTTGAAGGTGAATTGCCAATTAAATATCCACCTCCCGCACCACGCTTTGACTTCACAATGCCATTTGATTTGAGCATAGCAACGATGCTTTCCAAAAACTTTTCCGAAATATTCTCCTTATGAGCCAACCCTGCTACTGTCAGCCTTCCATTGGCAGGCAACGTTGCAAGGTTCAGCATGAACTTCAAAGCATAAAACGATTTATTGGTAATTTTCATCCGTATGCAAGATTAAAACACAAATTTTATACCTTCTTGGCAGCCTGCATCATATTGAGTGCAGTCATAATTCGCGAAACGGTAGTTTGCGGATTAATATCGTCGGTGAGAATAACAATTCTGGACTTGCCATAAAAAGGTTCCCTTATCTTTAATGTTTTTTCAATATATTCAGCTAACTCTGATTCTGTTTTGCCTGCCAATAAAGGCCTTGACAATCTTGCCTTCTCCGAAAGGCTCATTAACCTATGAGCCAAAGCTTTTGCTGACATTTTAAGATAAATAGTAATGCCGTATTGGTTCATCCATTCCATATTGTCGAAAAAACATGGCGCCCCACCACCAGTGGCAATAAGCAGCTTCTCCTTCTTACCTAATATGTGCAGCGTGTCTTTTTCAATTTCCCGAAAAGCATTTTCTCCCTTTGTAGCAAAAATCTGGCTAATAGCCATCTGCTGCTGCTCTTCAATAACAGCATCCATATCAACCAGTTGCAGGCCGAGCTCCTGGGCAAGCATTTTCCCAATAGTAGATTTGCCGCAACCCATAAAACCAACCAGAAAAATATTCGTCATATTCTAACTTTTTGAGTCAAAAGTACTTGTTTTAGCCCAATTAGCCCCAGAAAATACTTAATTTTGTTCGATACACTCTTTCCTTATTTCAATTGGAGAACCTCGATTACATACATTCGTTAATAAACCTCTGTTTTGCAGAAAACAAAGAGTCCTTTGTCCATTCATACAATGAACTGCAACAAAAAAGCAACTGGAAAAACATTGCAAAAGTCAACTTTCTGCTTCCGCTTGTCTTTTATCGTGCCAAAAAACTGGGAGCATTATCTGCATTGCAACAAAAAGACTCAGAACTGGCAGATAAACAGTTGAAAAGGGCTTCAGTGAAAAATTTAAAGCTAAACCATGCTTTTTCAAAGCTTTATACTATTGCCCTCAACAACAATATTGAAATTACAGCAATCAAAGGCGTGTACCTGCAGCACTACTTGTACCCAGAGTCTTATCTGAGACAAATGGTAGATATCGACATCCTTGTTGCCGCAAGCAAAGTAGAAGAACTCCGCAAAAAACTGGTCATCGAAGGCGCTATTCCCATTACTGTGCATCAAAGCCGCTTTATAGAAAGCCTTTTGCACCAAATTTCGCCAATTAAGCTAAACGATGTCAGTATTGAAATACATCGCAACCTCTTTGATTCGTTTGATGAATTTGTTTGTCCTGAAGCCCTGATAGCAAGCAACAGCAGGGTCGAAACCCTTTCAGGCCACAAGGTAAAAGTGCTGAACAATGAGTTTTTGCTGGTTTATTTGTGTTGCCACGTATTTAACACCATCAGGGGCGGAAGTCTCAGGTTAATATCACTAATAGATATTTTTCTCCTGTTGAATAAAAGTAACATCAATGTTGAGCAATTAAACAGCATTGCCAAAGAAATGAACGCTACGTTAGCGTTACAAAATATTTTGTACTTAGTAAGTAAGTTGTTTAAGGTGGAGACCCCATGTTGTCCCTCAACTCCTGAAAATATTGAACTTTTTCCTATCAGCCTGGATTATGCCATAAAGATTTTCTTGTCCGAACAACCTCCATTTGACACAAGCCACTATTTTACTAAATTCAAAAAAATAAACGGATTTAAAAATAAAACGAAATATATATTACACGCTGTTTTCCCTCAACAAGAATATATAAAAAATAGGTATTTACAG
>ENA-UOWE01000699-UOWE01000699.1-activated-sludge-metagenome-genome-assembly--contig:-NODE-699-length-45755-cov-13.100810_pt1 | contig 45755 bp, 41 predicted proteins | sample MGYA00249841_ERZ761562 | MGnify/ENA primary metagenome ERZ761562 (study PRJEB28883, sample SAMN05720200) | activated sludge metagenome | isolation source: Anaerobic digester | place: Japan...
CGCCGCGCAGAGGCGGCTGACGGCGCCGCGCAGAGGCGGCTGACGGCGCCGCGCAGAGGCGGCTGACGACGCCGCCTGCGACGGCCGTCATACCTCTGGCACGGCGAGTGTGAACGCTGGGTCTCCGTCCCGCCGCCCCATCTCCCTGTCACTCCTCGCGGAGGAAGAGCGCGACGGTCTCGACGTGGTGCGTCTGTGGGAACATGTCGACGGGCGCGACGCATGCCAGACGATAGCCGAGATCGCGGAGCTCGGCGCCGTTGCCGGCCAGGGTCGTCGGGTTGCACGAGACGTAGACGAAGCGCTCGGCGTGCAGCGCGGCGGCGCGCTGCAGCGCCTTGCGCGCCATGCCGGCCCGCGGTGGGTCGGCGACGACGACGGCGGGCGGCGCGGAGTCCGGCGCAGCGAGCGCCTCCTTGAGCAGTCGGCGCACGTCGCCGGCGCGGAAGTCGACGTTGGCGATCGCGTTCCGGCGCGCGTTCGCGCGCGCCGCGGCGATCGCCTGCTCCTGGATCTCGATCGCGTGCACCTGCGCGGCCCCCCGCGCCAGCGGCAGTGACAACGAGCCGATACCGCAGTAGAGGTCATAGGCGTCACGCCTCGGGTCGGCGGCGGCGAAGCGCAAAGCGGTCGCGTACAGGACTTCGCACATGGCTGCGTTCGTCTGCAGGAAGGCCGTGAACGGAACGGCCAGCTCGACGCCGGCGAGGCGCTCCGTGAGGTACGGCTCGCCGGCGATCATGTGCGGGCCGTCGCCGACGGCGGCGTCGGCGCGCGAGGCGTTCACCGTCACCGCGAACGCGGTGGCGCCGCAGGCCGCGACGACGCGCTCAGCGAGAGCCGCCTCCTCGGGGAAGCGGGTCGCGACGAAGAGGTGGACTGCGAGGTCGCCGCACGTCGTCTCGCGCACGACGAGGTGGCGCAGGAGGCCGCGGGGCGTCTCGTGCCGACCGGCGCCGCGATCGTAGGCGCGCAGGCCGAGCGCCCGGCAGGCGTCGACGACCGCCTGCCGGGCGCCGTTCATGCGCGCCGACGCCAAAAGGCAGTCGCTCGTCTCGACGACGTCACGCCACGACCCTCGCCGGTGCAGGCCAAGGACGAGACGTCCGTCGTCTTCGGCGAACGAGAACTCCATCTTGTTGCGGTAGCGCCACGGGTCGTCCATTCCGGCGATCGGCTCCAGCGCGAAGTCGCGCAGTCCGCCGATGTGCTCCAGGGACTCCACCACCTGGCGCTGCTTGAACTCGAGCTGCGTCGCGTAGCCGAGGGTCTGCCACTCGCATCCGCCGCACGTCTCGGCGTGAGCGCACGGAGCCGGCACGCGGGCGGGCGACGGAGCGATGATCTCGAGCAGCCGCGCCTCGGCGTGCCGCTGTCTACGCCGCGTGATTTGAGCCCGCACCACGTCGCCCGGCGCCGCGCCGCGCACGAACACGACGAAGTCGTGGTCGCGCGCGACGCCTTGCCCGCCGTACGCGAGCGTGTCGATGCGCAGTTCGAGGATGTCGCCGGGTCGGGGAGGCACGGTGGGAGTGTAGCCGTCCGTCCGCGGCGTGGCGAGCGGGCTGGGCCCGGGCGATTGTCTACTCCTTGGCGCTTGCCAGCGGGCACTCAGCGGCCGAGTCATCTGTTACAGTGCCAAGAGCGGCGCCGACGGCGCCGATGACCCCGACCAAGGAGACGCAGTCGATGCCGTTCGACCTCGAACAGTACCGTCGCGACGCCGAGGCCTTCCTCGCCGCCCTCGAGGACGAGGCCTACCGTCACTTCTCGGGACAGAAGTCGGTGTGTGACTTCGCCGCGGTCTACGACCGCTTCGCTGACCTGTTCACGCAGACGGCGATCGACGAGCTGGACCGGCTGTACGCCTCCGCCCGCGACGACGAGAAGCGGCGCCTCGCCTACCTGCTGGCCTTCGCCGTCGACGGGTACATGGGTGCCGAGACCCGCCATCTGAGCGACGAGATCGCCAACGCCGAGAGCCGCGCGACGATCACCGTCGACGGCGAAGAGATAGGTCTGCGCGCGGCGCCCGTCGTCATGGCCAACGAGCCCGACCGAGAGCGCCGCCGGCGTATCGAAGAGGCGCGGCTTGCGGCCATCGCCGCCGAGCTCAATCCGTTGCTCGACCGTCAGTGGCGCTGCTGTCACGAGCTCGCCCGCGGTCTCGGGCGCGAGCACTACCTCGACCTCTACGGCGAGGTCCGGGGTATCGACTACTTCGCCCTGCAGGCGAAGGCCGAAGCCTTCCTGCACGACACGGCCGCCCTGTACGAACGCACCATGGACCGCCTGTCGCGCGAGCGTCTCGGCATCCCGCTGAGCGAGCTTCGCTACGCCGACCTGCCGTACCTCTGGCGCGCGCCTTCGTACGACGACGTCTTCACCGCCTCCGGGCTCATCCCGACGCTCGGACGGATGCTGACTGACATGGGCATCGACCTCGAGTCCCAGGCGAACGTCCATCTCGACACCGAGGTCCGCGAGGGCAAGACCCCGCGCGCCTTCTGTTCACCGGTCCGGGTGCCGGACGAGATCCATCTCGTCGTCTACCCCCAGGGAGGGCAAGACGACTACAGCGCCCTGCTGCACGAGGCCGGGCACACGGAGCATTTCGCCCACGTTCCGGCCGACCTTCCGTTCGAGTACCGCCTCCTCGGCGACAACGCGGTGACCGAGGCCTTCGCCTTCCTCTTCGACCACCTCATGCTCAACCGAGCTTGGCTCGCGCGCTACCTCGGGTTCACCGAGTGCGACGAGTACGTCCGTTTCGCCACCGTCTCCGACCTCTTCTACCTGCGTCGCTACGCGGCGAAGCTGGCGTACGAGACGGAGTTCCACGTCTGCGACGGCTCCCTCGACGGTCTGGCCGAGACCTATCGACGGCGGCTCTCCCAGGCGCTCATGATCGACGTCCCTGCCGAGAGTTACCTCGCCGACATCGACGCAGGGCTCTACGTCGCGAGTTACCTGCGCGCCTGGATGCTCGAGGGCGCCCTGAGGATGATGCTCCAGGACCGCTTCGGCTGGGAGTGGTTCACCGACCCCGGAGCCGGGGCGTTCGTGAAGCGCCTGTGGGGTCTCGGCCAGAAGTTCACCGCCGAGCAGCTCCTGCTCAAGAACGATGGCGGCATGCTGGGCACTGACCAGATCGTCCACCATATCGAGCGTATCCTGGGCCGCTGACGCGTACGCGGGGATGTCAGGCCGCGACGGCGGAGAGTCCCACGACGTGGACTCTCCGCCGTCGCGGCCCGTCGAACTCCGCGAAGTACACGCCCTGCCAAGTGCCAAGGCAGAGGCGACCGTCGCTGACCGGGATCGTCACGCTGCTCCCCACGAGGCTGGCTTTGACGTGGGCGTCGGCGTTGCCCTCAAGGTGGGTGAACGGCGAGTCCTCAGGGACCAACCGCTGGAGCGCGGACTCGAGATCGGCGCGCACCGACGGGTCGGCGTTCTCGTTGATCGTCACGCCGGCGGTGGTGTGGGGCACGTACACGACCAGCGCGCCGGTGACGACCCCCAGCCGCTCACAGGCATCCTCGACCCGGCCGGTGATGTCGACGAAGCCGACGCGACGGGGCGTCTCGAGCGAGATGGTGAGCATGGCCGCTCCTTCGCGCCGGGTCAGAACAGCCCGAACCGGCGTCGTGCCTTGACCGCGCCGCGGTGCGGGACGGTGACGCGGCGCTTGAGGGCGTCGACGACGTCGGCGGTCGAACGGATCGGGTCCGGGAACTCGGTGAAGCACGTCATCAGACCGTCGGGCTCGTGGGCGTCGCTGCCGCCGGTGCGCGCCACGCCGAGCTGGTCGGCGATCTGTTCGGCGGTGCGGACGAAGCGGTCGTCGAGCCACGAGCCGTTGTACACCTCGACAGCGTCGATGATGGGACCGGCGAGTCGCTCCAGGCCGGGATAGTACGAAGACCCGCTGCGTCCCCCACCCGCGGCGGGGTGCACCCAAACGACGGCGGCGTCGGCGGCCACGCTGCCGGGGCGCGGAGCCTCCTGCACGTCCTTGAACGTCGCCAGGTAGTCGAGGTCGGGCGAGAGCACGACGAGGTCGCCGAGCATGGTCGAGACCTCGACACCGTGGATGAGGAGCACGCCCTCGGCGGCGAGGGCGTGCTCAAGCTTGCGGTTGTCGGTCACGTCCCCGTGGTTGGTCAGGGCGACGGCTTCGACCTGCTGTGCCGTGCACCACGCGATGTAGTCGCGGTAGGTGATCCGAGAGCACGTCGACGCGGGGTAGGTGTGCGTGTGAAGGTCGACGTTCATGCCGGGCGAGTATACACTTCGCCCACTCATGCAGGGCACGCTTGACACCTTCAGCGTCGTCGAGATCCTGCAGATGCTCGCCAGGACGAGAAGCTCGGGGACGCTGCACATCGAGTGTCCCAACCGCCAGGTCGACGTCCACTTCGTCGGCGGCCGCATCGCCGAGACGCGCGACTCGACGCGCGTCTTCACCGATTCCGTCCTCGGCAGCCAGTTGCTCAAGCGGGCCCTCGTGAACGAGGCTCAGCTCAAGGAGACCCTCGCCGTACAGGAACGCAGCCCGCGGCCGCTGGGCACCCTTCTGGTCGAGCGCGGACACCTGCACGAGCGCGACCTGCGCGAGGTGCTGTCACGCCAGGTCGCGAACACCCTCGTGGCGGTCAAGGTCGAGACGGCCGGGAGCTTCGTGTTCGTCGCCGACAAGGCTGCGAGGCCCGTCGACTTCGTCACCATCGACACGCATGCCGTGCTGATGGACATCTCCTCGCTGGGCGGCGACTACTGTCTTGCGGTCGAGGTCCTCGGACAGGCCAACACGGTCCTTGTCCGCAACCGCGACTACGACACCCTGCCACGGCACTCCCTCTCCATGGGGCGGGACGAGTTCTACGTGCTCGCCCAGGTCGATGATCACCGTACAGTCCGTGAGATCACCGCGGCGACGTCGCTCGAGGAGATCACCGTGGTGAGCATCCTCGGGGTGCTCGCCGAGGCGGGCGTCCTCCTCGTCAAGGCCGAGAAGCAGACGCGGGCCGAGGACGACCAGGAGTTGAAGGCGCACCGTGACAGCGTCTGGGCTGAGGTCAGCGCGCTGCTCGACGATCTCGCCGGCGGGGACGCGGCGTCCGCCTGCGGCGACGCCGCGTCCCCGCCGGCCTGACGGCGCGTCGGATTTCCGGTCGACGGCGCGAGTCTGCGTGGGCGCAAAGAGGCGACGGGGCGGGCGGGCCATACGGCCCGCCCGCCCCGTCGCCGACCGGGCGCTTGCGCCCGGACGTGCCTCGCCTCGCCGCTCAGGCGGTCACGTCGCGCACAAGCTCTTCGAACGCGTTGACGTAACGGTCGATGTCCTCGTCGTTGTGCTGGATCGAGAGAGTCCACTCTTCCTCGCGGCCGGGGGCGATGATGACGCCGCGGTTGATGTTGTAGAGCCATGCGAGAGCGACAAGCTCGTGGTCCTGGTTCTTGATGAACGACTCGTAGTCGGTGATCTTGCCGATGGCGAAGTTGACGCAGCCCTTGGACGAGATGCCGACCGTGTAGCCGGGGAAGTCGTACTTGGCGCAGACGGCGTCGCACTCCTTGATGAGGCGGTCGTTCAGGTAGTTGAGGTGCTTGTAGGCATCGGGTGTCATGACGCGCTCGAGGCTCGCCCGGGCGGTCGCCATGGAGAGCGGGTTGCCGGCGTAGGTCCCGACCTGGAAGACCTTGCCGCTGCTCACGACCTCCATGATCTCGTCGGTACCGCCGATGGCTCCCGACGGCAGCCCGGCGCCGAGCGCCTTGGCGAGGGTCACCATGTCAGGGACGACACCCCAACGCTCGACGGCGCCGCCGGCCGCGGTGCAGATGCCGGTCTTGACCTCGTCGAAGATCAAGACGATACCGTACTTCCTCGTGATGTCGCGCACGGCCTGCAGGTAGCCGTCCTCGGGCAACACGACGCCCAGGTTCATCATCGCCGGCTCCATGATTAGGCAGGCCGGCAGATCGTTCTCGGCCGCCATCCTCTCGAGGCGCGCTTCCATCATGGGAGCGTCATTGAAGGGGACGGGGATGGTCATGTCGGCGACCGACTGGGGGATACCGCCGCCGTAGGGCAGGGAGGCGTAGTTGTCGCGCGGCCCGATCTGGCCATAGTCGACGGCGCCGATCGACACCATGACGTAGTCGTGATGGCCGTGGTACGAACCGAAGATCTTCATGATCTTGTCACGGCCGGTATAGGCGCGGGCGACGCGGATGGCGTCCATGGTCGCTTCGGAGCCCGAGTTCACGAACCGCCACTGCGGAAGCTTGAAGTTCTTCGCCAGGATCTCGGCGACGGCGATCGAGTCTTCGGTCGGCAGCGCGAACTGGGTGCCGAGCTCACAGCGCTTCTTGATCGTCTCGACGATCACCGGGTGGGCATGTCCCTGGACCATGCACCCGAAGCCGTTGTGGAAGTCACTGAGCTCAAGCCCGTCGACGCTGAAGATGCGCGAGCCCTTGCCGTGGGTGAAGTAGAGGGGGTACGGGTCGCGCGCCTGATACGTGGAGGCGACACCCATCGGCATCGCCTTGACCGCGCGCTGATAGAGCTCGTAGGACTGGGGGGTCCGCTCCTCGAGGACCTTCTCTTCTTTCTCTGTGAGCTCCTGGATGCGCTTGCGGTTCGGGACGCACTCTGCCATCTTCGATCCACTCCTTGTCTGACTTCTGCCGGAAGGACTCTGCCCGACACCTCCGGCGCGGATGCCTGAACGGTTCGAAGCGCCCCGTCCGGGTTCTGAGGCCCCCGACGGAGCAAGCTTCCTGACTGCGACTAGCTGGCGCTGGGCGACGCGATATCACCTTCTTCCGCTGCCAGGTGTCGAACGCCGGCGCCCTTCTTCGTGCAGCATTGGGGGGCGAGCCGACGTACCCCCGGCCCGCGCGCATCGCGCGCCGCGACAGTCTACTCCCGGAACGGCACAAAGTGTAGGGTTCGGCAACAAATTGACCGTTTCGGCAGCCGATTCGGCAACACCGCGTGCGACGCAGGTCAGCCCCCACCACCTGTGTTGCTCAGCCTATCAGTGCGGCTGCGACGAAGCCATCGGCCGGTCCGTCGTGTCGGAACCGGAGAAGAGGGAGGGTGGCCCGGGCCGGGCCACCCTCCCTCTTGCGCTTGGCCCTTCCCCGTTCGCTCGTGTCCGGTCGGCGGGCTCATGCTCCAGCGTAGAGCACGGCCGAGGGCTCCGTCATCTCGGCCTCCAGGATCTGCGAGACGACGGCAGGGAGGATCTCGCCCATCAGGGCGGCGTCGTCGCGCAGCAGGGCTTTCGAGTCGCGATCATGGGCCCTGAGCTTGCTGCGGGTCACGGTGTGCTCCCTTTCGAGGGGCGAGGTGGCGTCACATTCATGCCACGACCGTCCGCGCCTCAGCGAGCTTCTGCGCACGACTCGGGACAGTACTTCTCGCTCACGCCGACGATGGTGGTCTGGCGACGTAGGGTCCATCGCCGTTCGTCGTGCACCCGACTCGAGGGTGGACGCCCGTCTCTCGGATGTCGCGCGCCGCCCAGAGGTTTAGTCAGCCAGACATGCGGCAACAAATGTGACACAGTCACGCTTAGGTTTTCTGTAACGCAGGTATGGAATCTGGTCCTGCACGGGCAAGGAGGAACGTTCATGGGCAAGGTCATCGGCATCGACCTGGGGACGACCAACAGTTGTATGGCTGTCCTTGAAGGTGGCGAGCCGACCGTCATCCCGAACTCCGAGGGCGGCCGCACGACTCCGTCGGTCGTTGCCTTCTCAAAGACGGGCGAGCGGCTCGTGGGCAGCGTTGCCCGTCGCCAGGCGGTCACGAACCCCGAGAACACGGTCTTCTCCATCAAGCGCTTCATGGGGCGCAAGTACGGCGACGTCTCGGAAGAGATGAAGATCGTGCCGTACAAGGTGACCAAGGCGCCGAACGGGGATGCCGTCGTCGAGATCGGCGGGAAGACCTACACGCCGCCGGAGATCTCGGCGATGATCCTGCAGAAGTTGAAGCGCGACGCCGAAGACTATCTCGGCGAGAAGGTGTCCGAAGCCGTGATAACCGTCCCGGCGTACTTCAACGACTCGCAGCGCCAGGCCACCAAAGACGCCGGCAAGATCGCCGGGTTGGACGTCAAGCGCATCATCAACGAGCCCACGGCGGCGGCGCTGGCGTACGGCCTCGACAAGGAGCACGACCAGACCATCCTCGTCTTCGACCTCGGTGGCGGCACGTTCGACGTCTCGATCCTCGACATCGGTGAGGGCGTGTTCGAGGTAAAGGCGACCAACGGAGACACGCACCTCGGCGGAGACAACTTCGACAAGGCCGTCGTGGACTGGATGGTGGCTGAGTTCAAGAAGAGTCAGGGCATCGACCTGAGCAAGGACAAGATGGCCCTGCAGCGTCTGTACGAGGCCGCCGAGAAGGCGAAGATCGAGCTCTCGACGACCACCAGCACGAACATCAATCTGCCGTTCATCACGGCCGACGAGAACGGCCCCAAGCACCTCGACCTCACGCTCACGCGGGCGAAGTTCGACGAGCTCACGCACGACCTGCTCGAACGTATCGTCGGGCCGGTCGAGCAGGCGTTGAAGGACGCGAACCTGCGTGCCGACCAGATCGACCACATCATCCTTGTCGGCGGCATGACGCGCGTCCCTGCCGTCCAGGAGAGGGTCAAGCAGCTCGTCGGCAAGGAGCCGCACAAGGGCGTGAACCCGGACGAGGTCGTGGCCGTCGGCGCCGCGATCCAGGGCGGCGTGCTCGCCGGCGAGGTCAAGGACGTCCTGCTGCTCGACGTCACGCCGCTGAGTCTCGGTATCGAGACCAAGGGCGGCGTGTTCACGAAACTCATCGAGCGCAACACGACGATCCCGACCAGGAAGAGCGAGATCTTCTCGACCGCCGAAGACAACCAGACGAGTGTCGAGATCCACGTCCTCCAGGGCGAGCGCGAGATGGCGCGTTACAACAAGACGCTGGGCAAGTTCCAGCTCGTCGGTATCCCGCCGGCGCCGCGCGGCGTCCCCCAGATCGAAGTGACGTTCGACATCGACGCCAACGGCATCGTGCACGTGAGCGCCAAGGATCTCGGCACGGGCAACGAGCAGAAGATCACGATCACCGCGTCGAGCGGCCTCAGTGAGCAGGACATCGAGCGGATGGTCAAGGAGGCCGAGGCGCACGCGGAGGAAGACCGCAGGGCGCGCGAGGTGGCCGACGTCAAGAACAACGCCGAGAACCTTGTGTACTCCACCGAGAAGTCGCTGCGCGAGATGGGCGACAAGGTGGACGCCGCGACCAGGCAGGAGATCGAGGCTGCGGCGGCCGAGCTGAAGAAGGCGCTGGACGGCGATGACGTCGACGACATCAGAGCCAAGACTGAAGCCTTGATGCAAGCCTCGCACAAGCTCGCTGAGGCGGTGTACCAGCAGGCCCAGCAGCAGCAGGCGGCGGGCGGCGACGGCTCTGGGGCGACTTCCGGCGACGAGAACGTCGAGGAGGGGGACTATGAGGTGATCGACGACGACGAGACCAAGTGACAAGAAGGTGTCATTGCGGCCAGTTCGACCAACTGTCGGGCGGGCCGGTACGAGAAGCGAGACGAAAACGAAGACCAAAGGAGGTGTCGACCATGGCGATCATCAGATGGGATCCGTTCCGTGAGATGACCCAGGTCCAGGACCAGGTCAGCCGGCTCTTCGATCAGGTCTGGGGCGGGCGCCAAGAGAGTTGGCTGCCGGCGGTGGACGTCTTCGATCAGAAGGACGCCGTCGTCGTCAAGGCCGAGCTCGCCGGCATGGACCCGAACGACATCCAGATCGAGGTCGAGGACAACGTCCTCACGATCAAGGGCGAGCGTCGCTTCGAGGAGAAGGTGGACGACGAGCGGTACTACCGCGTCGAGCGGCGCTATGGGTCGTTCCAGCGCGCCCTGGCTCTTCCGCAGGGCGTGAAGGCCGATGAGATCTCGGCCGCCTACGAGGATGGCATCCTCACGGTCACCGTGCCCAAGGCCGAAGAGGAGAAGCCGAAGCGCATCGAGGTCAAGGCCAAGAAGGCCGTCGAGGCCAAGAAGGCCGAACCTGTGGAGGCCAAGAAGGCCGAGAAGTAAGGCGGCAGTGTGGGGCGGCGCGGGCCCGGCACGCCGGACCCGCGCCGCCCCGTCCGTACCGCGACCGAACCGCATCGAGAGAGACGCCACGATATGAGCGACGAGAAGCACGAACACGACGAGCACACGCACGAGCAGAAGAAGCACGAGCAGGACAAACGCGAGCGCCACAAGCGCGAGCGGGGCGAGCCGCGTCAGCGCGCTCATCGGGTGGCCTCGGGCGGCGACGAGCAAGGCGTCGAAGCCGTCGCCGGTGAGGCGGTGCAGCCGATCGCCGACGACGTGGTCGCCGGTCTCACCGCTCAGCGCGACGAGTACCTGGACAATCTGCGCCGCCTGCAGGCGGAGTTCGACAACTACCGTAAACGTGTCCGGCGCGAGAGCGAGGAGCTGCGTCTGCGCGCCGCTGAGGATGTGGTCGAGTCGCTGCTGCCGGTCATGGACAACATGGCGCGCGCCCTCGAGGCGGCAGCGCATCATGAGGAGGGCCAGCTCGTCGGCGGCTTGCAGCTCGTCGCCGGCCAGTTGAACGACGTGCTCGCAGCATACGGCCTCGCCCGGGTCCCCACTGCAGTCGGCGACCCGTTCGACCCCACCGTGCACGAGGCCGTGATGACACAGTCGTCCGATGACCATGACGAGGGTGTCGTGCTCCAGGTGCTGGAACCCGGATACCTTCTCCACGGTCGCCTGCTGCGCCCTGCAAAGGTGGTCGTCGCGAGGTGAGCGATGGCTGACTTCTACCAGATACTGGGCGTTCCCAAGTCGGCCTCTCAGGACGAGATCAAGAAGGCTTTCCGCAAGCTTGCGCGTCGGTACCACCCCGACAAGAACCCGGGCGACAAGGCGGCCGAAGAGAAGTTCAAGGAGATCAACCAGGCCTATGAGACGCTGTCCGACCCGGAGAAGCGGAAGCAATACGACGAGTTGAGCCGACTCGGAGCCTTCGGCCCCGGAGCCGGCGGGGGCTTCCGTCCCGGCCAGGGCGGGTTCCAGGGCTTCGACCCGCGCATGTTCCAGCAGGGCGGGGCGACGTTCGACATGGGCGACCTCGGCGACCTGCTGTCTGGTCTGTTCGGTGGCGCCGCCGGCGCTCGGCGGCCGGGCGCCCGCGGGCGCCCGGCCGCCGAGCGCGGCGCCGATCTGCAGGCCGAGGTCACAGTCTCGTTCGAGGACTCCCTGCGCGGCGCGACTGTGCGGGTCCCGGTGACGAAGGCCGATGCGTGCGAGGACTGTCACGGGACGGGCGCGAAGGCCGGCACGACGCCGAAGATCTGTCCCGAGTGCCAGGGCCGCGGCGTTGTCGCCCAGAACCAGGGTGTCTTTGCCTTGTCACAGCCGTGTCCGCGGTGTCTTGGGAACGGGACGATCATCGAAGACCCGTGCCCCCGGTGCGGCGGTCGCGGTGTCCGCACGCGCACGCGTCGATACGCGGTGAAGATCCCGGCCGGCGTCAAGGACGGCACACGCATCCGCATCAAAGGCAGGGGCGAGGCAGGGTCGCGCGGTGGACCGGCCGGGGATCTCTATGTGGTCGTACGTGTGGAGCCGGACCATTTCTTCCAGCGCCGCGGCGACGACCTCGTCCTGGAGGTGCCGATCACCATCAGCGAGGCGGCGCTCGGGACCAAGGTCAGGGTCCCGACGCCGGGGGGCGGCAGCGTGTCGCTCAAGGTCCCACCCGGCAGTCAGGACGGCCGCACCCTCCGCGTGCGCGGGAAGGGCGCGCCGAAGCTCAAGGGCGGGCGCGGTGACCTGTTGGTGCGCCTGCGTGTCGTGGTGCCCGACAAGCTGACGAGGGAGCAGAAGGAACTGCTCCAGAAACTGGGCGAGACGCTGGGTGACCCCAGGGCGGCAGCCTTCGCCCGCGTGTGACGCGTCCTGAGCGCGGCATACTGCACAGGAGTCGACGAAGACGACGGATAAGGTTCGAGGACGACGGATGAGGTTCGAGGACGACATCGACGCTCCGCTGTTCATGATCTCGGTGGCGGCTGAGCTGGCCGGGATGCATCCGCAGACCCTGCGCCTCTACGAGCGCAGGGGTCTGGTGCGCCCGCAGCGCTCGGCGAAGAACACGCGGCGATACTCGCGACGGGACGTCGACCGCTTGCGGCGCATCCATGAGCTGACCGGCATGGGGCTCAACCTTGCGGGGATCGCGCGCGTCCTCGAGATGGAGGATCGCCTCGAGGCCATGGCGCATGAGGTGGACCTTCTGCAGGCGAGGCTCGCGCAGGCGGGGCAGGAGACGCGTAGGGCGGTGGCCGAGGCTGAGCGTGAGCACAGGTTCGACCTCGTGCCGCTGCCCTCAGCGGCGATGGTGCCCGTGTCTGGGCGTCGCCGGCGGCGGAGATGAATCGGCGCCCAGGATCGCGATGACGAGGAGCAGTCCAGGGACGAGAAACGGAAGGCAGTGACCATATGGACGTGAACAAGTTCTCCGAAAGAGCGCGCGAAGCGCTCGAGACGGCCCAAGGAGTGGTGCGCCGTAGCGGCGGCAGTCAGGTGGGGACCGAGCACTTGTTGCTCGGGGTCCTCAGCCTGCCGGGCGGCGTCGTCGACCAGCTCTTCGGCCTCATGAGCATCGACAAGGGCAGCGTGATGACGCGCGCCAACCAGGCGGTCCAGGCCAGCGGCGGCCATGGCGGCGCCGGCGACCAGCTGATGCTCACGCCGCGCGCCAAGGCCGCTCTCGACATCGCCGTCCAGCGCGCGCAGCAGTTGGGCGACCCGTTCGTGGGCACCGAGCACCTGCTGCTCGGCATCCTGCTCGAGGGCGAGGGCCGGGGCAGCGCGATACTGCGCGACAGCGGCGTCACCGAAGATGCCCTCATGCGTGCTTTGAGCCAGGTGCGGTCGTCGGGCGTGGATTATGAGGAACAGGCCACCGGCCAGAGCATGCTGAAGATGTACACGCGGGACCTGACCGCCTTGGCTCGCGAGGACAAGCTCGATCCGGTCATCGGGCGTGACGAAGAGATCAAGCGGGTCATCCAGGTACTGAGCCGGCGTACCAAGAACAACCCGGTGCTCATCGGCGAGCCTGGGGTGGGGAAGACGGCGATCGTCGAAGGACTGGCCCAGAAGATCGTCGCCGGCGACGTGCCCGAGAGTCTGCGGGGCAAGCGTGTGCTCGCCCTCGACCTCGGCGGCATGGTGGCCGGGGCGAAGTATCGCGGCGAGTTCGAGGAGCGGCTCAAGGGCGTCCTCGACGAGATCCAGCGCTCGCGCGACGTCATCCTGTTCATCGACGAACTGCACACCGTCGTCGGCGCCGGTGCGGCGGAGGGCGCGGTCGACGCCTCCAACATGATGAAGCCGCTGCTCGCCCGCGGCGAGCTCCAGGCCGTCGGGGCGACGACGCTCGACGAGTATCGCGAACACATCGAGAAGGATGCCGCCCTTGAGCGCCGCTTCCAGCCGATCCTCGTCGGCGAGCCGAGCGTCGAGGACACGATCGCCATCCTGCGTGGCTTGCGTGACAAGTACGAGGCTCACCACAAGGTCAAGATCACCGACGAGGCTCTCGTCGCCGCGGCGACGCTCTCGGACCGCTACATCAGCGGCCGCTTCCTGCCCGACAAGGCGATCGACCTGCTCGACGAGGCGGCGAGCAAGCTGCGCATCGAGGCGACCATGCTGCCGGCCGACCTGCGCGAGATGGAGCAGCGTCTGAACGAACTCGCCCGCGAGGGGGCGGCGGCCGTACAGACCCAGGACTACGAGCGCGCTGCGCAACTGCGTGACCAGGCGGACAAGATCCAGAAGACCTTCATGCAGGCCAAAGAGGCTTGGCTCGCCGACAAGGGCATCGCCGAGGCCGCCGTCACTGCCGACGACATCGCCGCCATCGTCAGCAAGTGGACCGGCATCCCCGTGCAGCGCCTGCAGCAGGCCGAGGCCGAGAAGCTGCTCGACATGGAAGAGAAGCTCCACGCCCGGATCATCGGCCAGGACCGCGCGGTGACCGCCGTCGCCGAGGCCGTGCGCCGCGCGCGCGCCGGCCTCAAGGATCCCAAGCGGCCGATCGGCTCGTTCATCTTCCTTGGCCCGACCGGGGTCGGGAAGACCGAGCTCGCCCGCGCCCTCGCCGAGTTCCTTTTCGACGACGAAGAGGCGATGGTGCGTCTCGACATGAGCGAGTACATGGAGCGGCACACCGTCTCCCGCCTGGTCGGAGCGCCGCCGGGCTACGTGGGTTACGAAGAGGGTGGACAACTGACGGAGGCGGTGAGACGGCGGCCGTACAGCGTCATCCTTCTCGATGAGATCGAGAAGGCGCACCCCGACGTCTTCAACATGCTGCTGCAGATCCTTGACGACGGGCGCCTGACCGACAACAAGGGCCGTACGGTCGACTTCAAGAACACGGTCATCATCATGACGAGCAACGTCGGCGCTGGGCTCATCCCGCCGGCTGACGAGATGCAACGGCGCTACGGAGAGGTCGAGGCGCAACTGATGGACGCGCTCAAACAGGTCTTCCGCCCCGAGTTCCTCAACCGGGTCGACGAGATCATCGTGTTCCATGCGCTGACGCGCAAGCAGTTGCGGCAGATCGTCGACCTCCTCGTCGAGAAGGTCCGTCGCGAAGTGGCGGGGCAGGGCATGAAGCTCGAGGTGAGCGAAGAAGCCCTGGATCTCATCGCCGAGGCGGGCTACGACGAACAGTTCGGAGCGCGTCCGCTGAAGCGTGCTCTGCAGCGCCTCCTTGAGAACCCGCTCGCCCGCGAGCTCCTGAAGGGGACGTTCAAGGAGGGCGACACGATCCATGTCGGCGTCCGCGACGGAGCGTTGACCTTCAGCTGATGAGAGTGTCTCGCACAAGCCCTGTGCGGCGGTCGAGCGCCCTGCGGGATCCGCGGACGTCTCTCGGGCGGACGCTCGCGAGCGCCGTCGCCGGCCTGCTCGTCCCGCCGCAAGGAGCGACAGGCCGGCGGCAGGCGCTCGCGAGCCTGTGGGGGCGCGTGCGGCGCGGAGGCGAGGTGTCGGCGTTCGCCGGCACGCCGTGTTCCACTGAAGACGAGAAGGTCGCGTCGCGAGCCGCGCCGGCATGCGGGAGCGATGCCCAAAGGGAGGGGGAGTGAGGCGGCGATGAACGGGTCGGTCGGTGATGTGCCACCTTATCTCGACGTCAAGGGGAGCTTCCGCGAGCTGCAGGTCACGGCGTTCGTCGGGCGGTTCAAAGTAGTCGGCGTCGCGAGCTTCGGAGTCGGACTCCGGGCGAGTTCGCGACGCCCGTCGGACTTCCTCCGCTCGGTCGATGACTCGCGTCTGACGCTGGCGGACGCCTCGATCCATGATGCACGCTCGGGCGACCTGCTCGACTCGGCGCCTTTCGTCGTGCTCAACCTCGACAAGGTGGATGTCCTCTACGCGCGCGACGATGTGTCGGCGCCTGCGACACGAGGACAAGAGGCGGGTGGCAGCGCGGTCGAGCCCCTCGGTGATCGGGTCGGGGGTGACGCGGCCGAATCCCGCGACGGCCCGGCCGGCTCGGCGTGACACGCGAGCCCCGGAGGCAGCGAAGGAGGTGGTCACGACGTACACCGTCGACATCCTGATCCCGACGGCCCGTTTCGTCTTCAGCGTGGACGACGGCGTGGTCGATGTCCTCCCCGAGTATCGCTCCCCGGAGGCCTACGCCGTCTATGGGCGGTTGCGCGAAGAGCGCCCCATCGTAGGCATGACGACCTTTCCGAACACGGTGCTGCTGCGCGGCGACCAAGCGCACAGCGAGCCCACGATCCTTATCGATCCCGGTCTGCAGCTCCAGAACGAACCGGTGCTCAAGGCACTCGCCGCGCGGGGCCTCGGGGTCGACGACGTCGACTTGGTCGCCTTGACGCACGCGCACGACGACCACGCCTGCGCGTGCGTCGACCTCCCGTTGCCCGTCGCCGTCCACGAAGCCGAGATCGGCGCTCCCCACTGGCCGGTCGTGGAGGGCATCCTCGGAGCCCACGAGTTGCGCGTGCTCAGGGGCGCCGAAGGGGAACTCGCCCCCGGCGTCCGCTGGGTGCTCACCCCGGGACATACGGCGGGTGGGGTCACGTATGCGGTCGACACGGGCGACGGCCTGACCGTCGTCTGCGGCGACGTCGTCGGGCCGTCGCCCGACGCGTTCCTCGCCATGCGGCCCGATCCGGGTCCCGACGCGGCCGACCTGCTCGCTTCTTGGCGCCGCATCCGCGCTCCGGCGCCGCGATGGGTGATCGCGGGGCACATCCCGCCGTTCAGTCTCCCGGACGGTCGGCTGCCCGGCGGGGAAGGCTGAGAGGACCGGCCTTGCGGAAGGATCGCTGCCGCGAGGCCGGAGCGCCCCTGTGCTAGACTCAGACATCAGGCGTTGTTCCTGGGGAGTCTGCAAATGCCTATTTACGAATACCGCTGTGACGATTGCGAGTCACTCTTCGAGGTCATGCAGAAGATGAGCGACGACCCGCTCGAGGTCTGCGAGCGATGCGGGGGCCGTCTGCGCAAGGTGCTCCACCCGGTCGCCATCCATTTCAAGGGTTCCGGGTTCTACACGACCGACTACGGGCGTGGGTCGTCACATCGCCCACCGAAAGAGAGCGCCGAGGGCGGTCCGAAGACGGACGAGGGCGGCGGCCGGGAGTCGAGCCCTGCTGCGACCGCGAAGTCGGAAGAGAAGTCCGTCCACATGACGGACAAGGCCGCTGCGTCAAGGGCGTCCTGACCCGGAGGAGGCTGGGTGAGCGGCGACGTCCCCGGCGACGACGCGCTCCGCCGCGCGCAGACGACGATGCGCAGCCTCGTGAGCGACGGCGGCTCGGCTCTGCCCGCCCTGAGCGTGGTCGCCGACGCGATCCGCCTCGAGCTCGAGCGCCGCGGCAGCGTCGCCATCCTCTACATCAAGCTCGACCGCTACGGCCGTCTCGAGCACATCTTCGGCTGGCGCATCGTGCGCGAGATCCTCGACGCGGTCGCGGCGAACCTGAGCGGCATGGTCGGCAGCACCCTTCGTCGCATGGACGTCGTCGCCGACTTCACCCTCACGGACGACGCGTTCATCGTCCTTCTGTCCCCTCCACGCTCCGCCGACGTCGTCTCCGCCGACGACCTCACCCTCCTCACGCGGCGGGTGTACGAGCGCCTGCAGTCTCTGCTCCTGAACGATCTGGCCCCTGGCGTCTACGACCGCGTTCACCCCTCGGTGGGCGCGGCGATCCTCGAAGGCGACGACACGCTGACCTTCGAACAGAACCTGCAGCGCGGCGTCGCCCGCGCGATGCAGGCGGCCGACGAGCAGGCGGCCGTTTATGCCGCGGAACTCGAGAAGACCCTGGCCCACTGTATCGATGAGGGCGAGCTCGAGCCTCTGTTCGAGCCGATCGTCGACCTCGAGGCGCGCAGCGCGATCGGGTATCGCAGCAGTGTCCGTGGGCCCTTCTATTCCCCGCTCCGGTTGCCGGACGTCCTCCTCGACGTCGCCCGCCGCTCGACGCTTCTGCCGGCGTACGGCGTAGCGGCCCGCGCGGCGACGGTCGAGGCCGCTGCCGGCATCGGCGCCGACGAGCTTCTGTTCGTCTGGTGCGCCGCGACCGAGTTGCCGAACGCGGCCGTCGTCGCCCTCAGCGAGTTCTACTCGTTGAACCGGTCGCTCGTCCCTCAGCACGTCGTCCTCGAGATCGACGCTGACGAGTTGCGTACCAACACGGCCTCGACGCTGCGCACGCTCGCGAGCGTGCGCGAGATGGGGTTCCAGATCTGCCTCTCCCGGCTCGGGGCGCAACTCACGACGCTCGAGCTCGTCGGCGAGGCGGCCCCCGACTTCATGTGCCTCGATCCCGTCCTGGTCGGCGGCGTCGTCACCGAGCTGACGCCGGTGGAGGTCGTGCAACTCATGGTGCGCTTCGCCGGTCGGGTCAAGGCGCAGCTCGTGGCGAGCGGAGTGCACACGGGGGAGCAGGAGGAGGTCCTGCGCCGCAACGGTGTGGAGCTGTTCTGCGGCGACCTCTATGCGCGGCCCGACACGTGCTTGCCCCGCGTGACCTTCACGCGCTGATCGGCGGACGCGCTCGGCGGCGCTGCGTAGCTCCCGTCAGACGCTGAGCCGGACGGCGCGGTCACCTCCGGAATGGCACGAGTCAGGTATCCGGGCCCCTTCTCAGTCTTCCCGGCTCGTCTTGCGACGTGACGCGCCCGTTCTCCTGCCCGGCGGCACGCCGGTCGCGTCGCGGGTCCTCCGAAGGGCAGACCCCGACCGTGAAGTACAATGCCGGACATGACGCTGCAGCTCCTCCTCACGAACGACGACGGCATCGCCTCACCCGGGATCGCGGCGCTGCGTCGCGCCCTCGAGGGGCTCGGCGAGGTGACGACCCTGGCGCCGGCCCGGGACAGCAGCGCCGTGGCGCGGAGCATCACGGTCGATCGTGCCCTCGACACCAGGCGTACCTCGTTCGGCGACGGCTTCACCGGACTGGCGCTCGACGGGACGCCGTCAGACTGCGTGCGCGTGGCTTTGCTGGGAGTGCTGACGCCGACGCCTGACCTCGTCGTGTCGGGTATCAATCTGGGCTCGAACCTGGGCGCCGACGTGACCTACTCCGGCACCGTCGGCGCCGCCCTCGAGGCGGCGTTGCGTGGCGGCGCGGGCATCGCCCTGTCGGTCGAGAGCACGGAACCTCGCTGGCTCGACGAGGTGGTGCCGTTGGTCCGGGCGATCGTGCGGCGGGCGATGGAAGACGGCGTCCCGCCGCACACGGTCCTCAACGTCAACTTACCGGACCTTCCGCCGGCCGGGATCCGCGGGGTGCGGCCGGCGCGTCTCGGGGGAGCGAGCTGCCACGACAGTCTGACGCTCGCCGGCGACGGGGAAGGTGTCTATCGAGTCCCGTGCGACGAGCCCGGCGACGGCGACGCCGCGGGGGTTCCCACCGACTTCGACGTCGTGGCCGCCGGGTACATCGCCCTGACGCCGCTGCGTTACGACCTGCTGGATCGCGGACTGCTTGCCCGTCTCACCGCCTGGGACCTCGACGTCGAGGCGGTCGGCAGGTAGCGGGGCGGCGGTGCGCGGCTTCGACCCGGTCCTGTTCGACCTCGATGGAACGGTGGTGGACACCGTCGAGCTCATCGTGCAGTCGTTCCGCCATGCCGTACGCACCGTGCTCGGCGAGGATCTTCCCGATGAGTACATCACCGCCGGCGTGGGGCAGCCGCTCATGACCCAGATGGAGCGCCTTTCCAGGGAGAAGGCGGGGGAGCTCTACAACGTCTACCGCGAGTACAACCACCGTCGGCATGACGAGCTCATCCGGTCGTACGACGGCATCGCCGAAGCGCTCGCTGTGCTCAGGGACGCGGGCCGACGTCTGGGCATCGTCACGTCGAAGAGCCGGGATACGACGGCGATGGCCTTCGCCGCCGTCGGGTTGCGCGACCTGTTCGACGTCGTCGTCACGGCGGACGACAGCGAGCGGCACAAACCTGCTCCCGAGCCTATCTTGCTGTGTCTCAAGCGGCTCCGGGCGGCACCCTCCGATGCAGCAGGGCACGAGCGCGACGCCGGCCGCTCGCCGGCGCCGATCTACATCGGCGACAGTCCGGTCGACATCCGCGCCGGTCGGGCGGCCGGTGTGACCACGGCCGCCGTCGCCTGGGGCGTCTTCTCGCGTGAGGCTCTGCTCGAAGCGGGGCCTGCCTACTGGGTGGAAGAGCCGGCGGAGCTGGTCGACCTGTGCCTGCACGGTCAGGGCTGCGCGGTCGGTCGCTGAGGCGAGGCGATGGACGTCGACGAAGCAGCGAGACGGGCGGCCGAGCTGCGTGCGCAGATCGAGCACCACGCCTATCTGTACTACGTCCTCGACCAGCCCGAGATCAGTGACGCCGAGTACGATGAGCTCTTCCGCGAGCTGCAGAAGCTCGAGGACGAGTTCCCCGAGCTGCGCACGCCCGACTCGCCGACGCAACGCGTCGGCGGCCGGCCCCTGGAACAGTTCGCCCAAGTGCGCCACCGCGAACCGATGCTCTCGCTCGCCAATGCCCGTGACGAGGACGAGCTTCGTGCCTGGGACGCACGCAATCGCCGTCTTCTCGAGGGACGAGGGCTCGACGACGAATCGTTCCAGTACGTCGTCGAGCCCAAGATCGACGGCCTCGCCGTCTCGCTCACCTACCGCGACGGTATCTTGACCGTCGGCGCGACGCGCGGCAACGGATTGGTCGGCGAGGACGTCACCGCGAACCTCAAGACCATCCATGCGATCCCGTTGAGACTTCGCCGTGACCCGCCGCCTTCCATCGTCGAGGTCCGCGGCGAGGTGTACCTGCCGCTGTCCGCCTTCGCCCGTCTCAACGAGGAGCGTGCGGCCCAGGGTCTGCCGCTTTTCGCCAACCCGCGGAACGCCGCCGCGGGGTCTATCCGCCAGCTCGACCCCGCGGTCGCCGCCTCGCGCCCCCTGTCGATCTTCTGTTACGGCATCGGCGGCAGCGAGGGTCTCACCCTCGCCACCCACCACGAGGCGCTGGAGTGGCTGCGCGGGCAAGGCTTCCGCGTCAACCCCGACATCGCGCTCGTCGACTCGATGGACGAAGTCGTGGCGCGCTGCGTGTGGTGGGAGCAACGACGCGGCGAGCTGGATTACGACATCGACGGCGCGGTCGTCAAGGTCGACTCGTACAGGCTGCAGCGCGCTCTGGGCACCGTCGCCCACGACCCGCGTTGGGCGATCGCCTTCAAGTTCGCCCCCACGACGGCGATCACGCGTCTCCGTGAGATCGCCGTGAGCGTGGGCCGAACGGGCGTCCTGACACCGTTCGCGATCCTCGACCCGGTCAACGTCGGCGGCGTGACGGTCGAACGTGCGACCCTGCACAACGAGGACGATATCCACCGCAAGGACATCCGTCCCGGGGATGACGTGATCATCCAGCGCGCCGGTGATGTCATCCCCCAGGTCGTCGGCCCCCTGCTTACCGGCGAGACGATCGAAGACGGACGCCGTGTGTCACGCGCGGCACGGCACGAAGCCTTGCCGGAGTGGCACATGCCCGAGAGATGCCCAGCCTGCGGATCTCGAGTCGTGCGTGAGGCTGGCGCTGTGGCGGTACGCTGCCCGAACCGCTCATGCCCGGCGCAGATCGTCGAGAGCATCAAGCACTTCGTGAGCAAGGACGCCATGGACATCGATGGCCTCGGCGAGGAGGCCGTCAGCGCACTGCACCAGGCGGGGATCATCGAGAACGTCGCCGACCTCTATGACCTCGATCTCGAGAAGCTGGCGACTGTGTCCATCTTCACGCGCAAGCAAAGAGGCCCCGATGGCCGGGAGGTCGTCGTGCCCGGCAAGCTCGCCGAGAACGTGCTCGCGGCGCTGGAGGCGTCGAAGGAGCAGCCGTTCGCGCGCGTGCTGTACGCGCTCGGCATCCCGCACGTGGGCGCGGTCACCGCGCGCGCCCTCGTCGAGCACTTCCGCACCATGGACCGACTGCAAGCCGCCTCGCCCGCGGAGTTGGCCGCCGTGCCCGGCGTGGGCGCGGTCGTCGCCGAGGCGGTGCGGCAGTACCTCGATGACCCGCGCAACCAGGAGACCATCACGCGCCTCCGCGCCAAGGGATTACGGTTCGCCGAGGAGGAGGGACCGCAGACTCGTCGCCCCCTGGAAGGTCGCACGTTCGTGCTGACGGGCCGTCTGCAGGGACTCACCCGTTCTGAGGCGCAGGCTCGTATCGAGGCGCTCGGCGGGCGCGTGAGCAACACGGTAGGGAAGGCCACCGATTATGTCGTCGTCGGGGAAGATCCCGGATCCAAGCTCGACAGGGCGCGCGAGCTCGGGGTCCGGGTCATCGACGAAGAGGCCTTCGCGGATCTTCTGCGGGGCAGCGGCCAAGAACCCTTCTGATTCGCGTTCGGGCGGTCGTGTGGGCGGGGTGACGGGGCGCCAGATCGAAGTCGAAGCTCACCAGACCGCATCACCATGGGCAGGGTCGACGCTCCTCTCGCTTCAAACGGCGTGATCTTCCGCTGATGTCGTGCTCTCACGTCGGTCCTACGGTCGGTCTGGGACGCTTCCCATCTCCGAGAAGCGCGCTGCCGGCGTCCAGCGCCGGCGCCTCCTATCTTCTGGTCCGCCCCGGCCCCGGGCGGACCGATGTCCGCGGCCGGGGCCGGCCGCAGTAGGCGGCCCTTGCCAGCCCCGGGCGCCTCTCTCTTTCGCCCGCGGGCCCTCTGGCCGCTCCCACCCACTCTCTCTTCCGATGGATCTCCTTGCCGGTCCAGACACCAGGCTCGCACTGCGCGGAGCGGTTCAGGGCCACACCCTCGGGCCCGAAGGACATGGGCGCCGCGGACATGATGCCGCGGCCGCCGGGCGCAGTGTTCCTGTTCGGCGAAGGACGGAAAGCGGATAGCGAAGGGCGGAAAGCGGATAGACTTCTCGGGCGTGAGCCGGCGTAGCTCAGTTGGCAGAGCAGCCGCCTTGTAAGCGGCAGGTCGGCGGTTCGAGCCCGCCCGCCGGCTCCAGCAGGCTGCGCCTTGTCGTTCGCCTCGACGAGGCGCGGCCAGGGTGCGGCTGGCTGGCACTGTGCGGACCATCAAGAGAGCCCGAGGCGCGGGCCTCGCCAGGGTGCCGCAGTATCGTCTGCTGGGGCTGCCGCAGACCCGGTGGCGCCGGTGACGACGGGTACGGTAGGCTACCGTCCTGACTCCGGTCCCGACGACGTGCTGGAGGTGATGCTGTTGGAACCCAAGATCCCGACGCGAATGGGTGACGGCGCGCTCGTCGAGATGACGCGCTCCGAGATCAAGGCCGATCTCGAAGAGGGCACGCAGATCGCGGCCAAGAAGGCGAAGGTCGCGGAGCTCACCCAAGACGAGCTCGACCATCTGCTCGACATCTACGCCTCGCCGGCGCGCTTCGCCGCCGTCGACATCGGCGACGAGGTCGTGCTCAGCAACGACGGCACCGGCACCAAGTATGTGGGCAGCGTCGGCGCCGACCTGCAGACCTACGAGCAGGTGGTCGGCGTCGACATCGTCGAGCTCTGGCAGACCGACTACTCGTACAAGGCCGTCAAGACGAACGTCCACCACGAAGCCCAGTGGATGAAGATGGCCCAACTGCTCGTCACGAACCCGGTGCAGTACGGGGCGATGCCCGACCTGGGACGTTACTCGGCCCCCGACGGGCCGTTCCCCAACTGGTCCGAGCTGCTCCCCCTGGGGAAGATCGACGAGGCGCGCCGCTCGCAGGAAGAGGCCGCGGCGGTGCTCGTCGACGACATCGAGTTCGTCGCCGACCACCTCGTCGCGGCCGGCGCCGACGGCATCGACATGGACACGACCGGGGCGGCCGGCGACTGCGACTTCCTCGCCGCCCTCGAGGCCTGCGAGCGGCTGCGTGCCAAGTACCCCGACCTCGGCATCGAGATCGGCATGGCGGGCGAGTTCGTGATCGGCATGCACGGCCAGGTCACGCATCGCGGCACGCGCCTCGCCGGCCTCTGGCCGAAGGCCCAGTTGGAGCTCGTGCAGCAGGCCGGAGCGAGCATCTTCGGGCCCTGCGTCAACATCAACACGGGCAAGTCGACCGCTTGGAACATCGCCCGCGCGATCACCATCATCAAGCCCTGCATGGAGATCGCCGAGATCCCCATCCACGTTAATGTGGGCATGGGCGTCGGCGGGGTGCCGACCTGCGCCTACCCGCCGGCCGACGCCACCTCGCGGGCGGCGAAGGCGTTCGTCGAGATCCTGCGCATCGACGGCTACTAGGCGGGTACCGGCGACGCCCAGGGCATGGAGGGCGCGCACGCACACGCCGCGGGCATGGGCGGTTACCGGACGGCCGGAGACCTGGTCGCCCGGATGCAGATGGCCCGCAGGATGCGTCTCGGTGAAGCGAAGCGTTACGTGGCCGACAAGCTCGGCTGCTCCGTGCGCGATCTGTCCGACCCGGTGGCCATGGAGACCATCCGGGTCGACCACGGCCTCGGCACGCTGGCCTGCACCTCGGCAGTCCATCCTGCCGAGCCCGGCATGATCGAGGCGAAGTTCAACATCAGTGAGCTGCTCGACGTGCCGATCAACTCGGTCGCGCGCTTCAAGGACCGCGTCGGTCTGCAACGATAGTCATGCACGGGCCGGCGGCGGGCGGGAGGTCCGCCCCCGACGAGCCCGGATGCGAGAAGACGGAACGGTCGGGCGGGGCGCCGCGGTGGCGGCGCCCCGCCCGACCTGCGCGCGGATGACCGAGGATGCGACAGACCGGCATCAACTCGTCCGCGAGGCCTGCTCCGTGCCTCACTCGTGGGCCGGTCTACGCGGATGACGTGCATAATGATGAGGAGGCGGCTTGTGTGCTCCGGGGCGCGTACGTAGAATGACACACCCTCTCAGCGAAAGGAGAACGATGCGTCGTGCACGTACCCTGGCCGCGTTGTCTGCGCTGGCCGCCGTCCTGGCCCTGTCTCTCTCCCTCGTCGCCTGCGGTGGCTCGGACGAGGGCGACGGCGGCGACGCTTCCGCGAGTCCACAGGCTCAGGCCTATACCATCGGCATCACCCAGATCGTCACGCATCCCGCCCTCGATGCGTCCGTGGAGGGTTTCAAGCAGGGTCTGGCCGAGAAGGGCTTCACCAACGTCACCTACGAAGTCAAGAACGCTGAGGGCGACATGGCGACGGCCTCGAGCATCGCCCAGGCTTTCGCCAGCGAGGATCTCGACCTCATCCTGGGCGTGGCGACGCCCACGTCGCAGGCGGTCGCCAAGGCCGTCACTACGACCCCGATCGTGTTCACCGCCGTCACGGACCCGGTCGGCGCCGGTCTCGTCGACGACCCCGAGGCGCCGGGCGCCAACGTCACGGGCGTGAGCGACATGCTGCCGGTCAAGCCGCACCTGGATCTCATCAAACAGATCGTGCCGGACGTCAAGACGATCGGTGTGCTGTACAACGCGGGCGAGGCTAACTCGGTGTTCTCCGTCGAGCAGGAGAAGAAGGCCGCGGCGGCCATGGGGCTGAAGGTCGTCGAGGCCACGGCAAGCAACTCCTCCGAGGTCAAGGCGGCTGCCGACTCCCTGGTCGGCCGCGTCGATGCGATCTCCGTGCTCACCGACAACACCGTGGTGTCCGCGCTCGAGAGCGTCGTCAAGGTGTGCCAGCAGAACGACATCCCGCTCATCTCGGGAGACACCGACAGCGTGAAGCGCGGTTCTGCAGCGGCGTACGCGTTCGACTATAAGGACCTGGGCGTGCAGGCGGGGTACATCGCGGCGGAGATCCTCAGCGGCACGCCGATCGCCGAGATCCCGGTGCAGTTCGCTGAGTCCCTGCAACTGTCCGTCAACCCCGCTTCGGCGAAGGCCATGGGCGTCACCCTGCCCGAGGACGTCCTCGCGAAGGCGGACAATATTTTCGGAGAGTGACCGGCGCCGCGTCGGGTGACCAGCGGCGCGTGGTGTAATCGACCGACAGAGGCAGGGGCTGAAGCCCCTGCCTCTGTCACGGATGTTCGGAGCCATCTGACGTGGAAGCGATCATCACGAGCGGATTGGAGCAGGGCCTCCTGTACTGCTTCATGGTGCTGGGCGTGTACATCACCTTCCGCGTGCTGGACTTCCCCGACCTGACTGTGGACGGCAGTCTCCCGTTGGGGGCTGCGGTGACGGCGGCGATGATCTCCGGCGGGCAGTCTCCGTGGACGGCGACCCTGGCCGGTGTGGCGGCGGGGCTCTGCGCCGGCTTCGTCACCGGCATCCTGCACTTGCTGCTCGGCTTGGGGTCGAGCGGCAGCGCCGCCGCCAACTACGGCGCCAAGCTTCTGGCCGGCATCCTCACCATGACCGGCCTGTACACCGTTAACCTGCGGGTGATGGGCAAGAGCAATACGCCGCTCCTCGGCCTGGACGGCGTGTTCGAGCAGATCGAGGATCTGTTCGGCGTCGCGATGAGCGGGTGGAACCTCATCATCGCCCTTGTTGCGCTCGCCGTGATCGTGAAGTACGTCATCGACTGGTTTCTGCGCACGGAGTTCGGACTCTGTCTACGGGCCACGGGCGACAACGAGCAGATGATCCGCGCCATGGGCACCAACACGGCCTTCACCCGCATCGTCGGCCTCGGCATCGCCAACGCCCTCGTCGCCCTCACCGGCGCCCTGGTAGCTCAGCAGCAGGGGTTCGCCGACGTCGGCATGGGAATCGGCACCATCGTCGCCGGCCTGGCCGGCGTCATCATGGGCGAGGTGCTCTTCGGTGAGCGCAGCGTGAGTTGGGTGCTGTTCAGCGTGATCGGCGGCTCGATCGTGTATCGGCTGCTCATCGCCGTGAGCCTGCGGCTAGGCATCGCGCCCACGGACCTCAAGCTCCTCACCGCCGTCCTCGTCGTGATCGCGCTGTCGATCCCGACGGTCCGCAAGAAGGTGGTGCGTATATGAGCCGGCCCGCCAGTCTGGAACTGCAGGCGGTGCGCAAGGTCTTTTTCCCGGGCACCGCCAACGAGGTCGTGGCCCTGAACGGCATCGACCTCGAAGTTCCTGTGGGCCAGTTCGTCAGCATCATCGGGTCGAACGGGTCCGGCAAGTCGACGCTCCTCAACACGATCGCGGGCATGTACCCGGTGAGCTCGGGCTGTGTCCTGCTGGACGGTGTAGACGTCACTCGGCAACGCGAGTTCCAGCGCAGTCGTCTGATCGGTCGCGTCTTCCAGGACCCTACGGCGGGGACCGCTCCCAGCATGACGATCGAAGAGAACCTGGCGATCTCGTTCATGCGCGAACGTCGCAGCGGCTTGCGTCTCGGCGTCACAAACCGGCGCCGCGAGTTCATGCGTACGCATCTGGAGCCTCTCGGCATGGGCCTCGAGCATCGTCTCAAGGCCCAGGTCAACAAGCTCTCCGGGGGTCAACGGCAGGCGATGTCGTTGCTCATGGCGACGGAGTCCGAGCCGAGCATCCTCCTTCTGGACGAGCATACGGCGGCGCTCGATCCCAAGGTCGCGGCGACCATCATGGACCTCACCGCGAAGATGGTCTCGGAGCGGGGCCTCACGACGCTCATGGTGACCCACAACATGGAGCTGGCGCTGCGCTACGGCGAGCGGCTGATCATGATGCACGAGGGCCGCGTGGTGCTGGATCTCGGCCCGACCGAGAAGGAGGCCCTGCAGGTGAGCGACCTCATCGACATGTTCCACAAGGTCGCCGGTGAGGCCTTCGCGGTCGACCGACTGCTCCTCGAGTAGGGCGCGGCCGGCGGCGCGCCAGCTAGTAGGGCGCGACCGGCGGCGCGCCAACTTCGTGCGCCCCCGGTGTGACGTTCGTCCAAGAATCCGCCGTTGCTCCCGCCGCGGCGCAGTGACTACGATGCTTGCGGACGCAGGGTGGGCCGGCGGTCCCTTCGCCCGGCCCTCAGGCCGAAAGGGGGCACGTGGAACCGAGGATCCCGACGCGCATGGCCGACGGCTCCCTCATCGAGCTGACGCGATCCGAGATCAGGACGGAACTCGAAGGCGGGGTCGACGAGGCCGTCCGCCGGGCCAAGGTCGATCCGCTCGCCGCGGACGAGCTCGACCATCTCCTTGCCATCTTCGCCTCGCCGGCGCGCTTCACCGCGGTCGACATCGGCGACGAGGTCATGCTGAGCTTCGACGGCACGGGGGCGGCGCAGTTCGACCGTATCGCAGGCCTGCTGCTCTACGAGCAGTGTCTGGCCTCGGACAGTCTGGAGCTCTTTCACCAGGACTACTCGTACAAAGCCGTGAAGACGCTCGTCCCGCACGAGCAAGCGGCCATGAAGGAGGCCCAGGAGCGCCTGACGATCCCGGTGCACTACGGGGCGCAGCCCGATCTCGGACGGTACTCTGAGCCCGACGGGCCGTGCCGCAACTGGTCGACGCTCCTGCCCGAGCTGCGCATCGACGAGGCGCGCACGGCTCAGGAAGAGGCCATGGAGCTGGCGACGGCGGACATGGTGCACGTCGCCGAGGCGCTCTGGGAGGCGGGCGCCGACGGCGTCAACTTCGACACCGCCGGCGCCGCCGGCGACGCCGACCTGCTGGCGACGTTGCGCGCAGTCGAGACACTGCGCTCCCGCCACCCAGACATGGGGATCATGGTCGGCATGGCGGCGGAGCGCGTGCTCGGGACTCACGGCGAGCTCGAGTTCCACGGCATGCGCGTCGCCGGCCGGTGGCCGGCGGGACAGCAGGAGCTCGTCCAACAGGCCGGCGCGACCATCTATGGGCCGGCGGTCAACGTCAACACCGGCCGCAGTCTCGCCTGGAACACGAGTCGCGCCCTGACGCTCGTGAAGCCGTGCGTGGCCGGCGCACGCATCCCCGTCCACATGAACGTGGGGATGGGGGTCGGCGGCGTGCCGATGGCCATGGTGCCGCCCGTCGATGCGGTCTCGAGGGTGTCGAAGGCGACCGTCGAGGTCCTGCGTCTGGACGGCCTGTAGGTCGGGACGGGAGACATCTTCGGCATGCCCGTGGCACACGGTGTCGCCGCAGGGATGGGTGGCATGCGCGCTTCCGGAGATCTGGTAGCGCGCCTGCAGATGGCCAGAGGTATGCGGCTCGCGGAAGCCAAGGCCTACGTCGCCGACAGGCTCGGCGTCGCTGAGGGCGATCTCTCCGACTGCGCCGCGATGCAGGAGGTCCGCGGCGACCTGGGGCTCGGGCGGATCGCGGACGGGGAGGCTCCCCGTCCGTTCGACCCGAGCCCCGCCGAGGCCAAGGCGGCCATCTCGCGCCTGCTGGAGTTGCCGATCAACAGCGTCGAGCGGCGGCGAGTGCACGGCGCCGCCTGAGACTCAGGTGCCGGGACTCCCGCTGAGCCTACGGGCGCGGGGGTCCGCGCGCACAGGGACGTGGGCTCTCGCGTCGAACCCTGCGGGGGCCGAGCACTTGAGGCTCTTCTACAGGAGGTCGTGCCATCGCGCTCGCCGAGTCGATGATCGTCGCTGTCGCCTTCGCCGCGTTCTACCTGGCCGTGCGTGTCGCGGCGATCGACCGGCGTGTCGACGCCCTTCACCGCAGATCGTCCACCGTGCTCGCGTGCGCCGCGCTCGCCGTGGCCGTGTTCTTCACCGTCGACTTGCTAACCTCGGCGAGTGAGGAGCCGGCCGCCTTGCGGTCGCTGGAGCTCGGTCTCGCGGCGTTGATAGTTGTGACGCTCACCGTGGGCTTCTACTTCCTGTACGGTCAGGAATACGCTCGCGTTCGCGCCCTGCGTGACGCCTCGGTCACCCATCAGGCGCGCTCGCGCCGGTTGGAAGCCATCGTGGACCTCAGTAACCGACTGCGCGCGACGCTCGACACTTACGAGGTCGCGGAGATCGCCGCCGACACGGTCCGCGACACGCTGCAGTTCCGGGAGACGGCCCTCTACTTGCGACAGGACGGCGGCGACGATGCTTACCGGGCTGCTGCCGTGTTCGGGCAGGACCCAGAGTACGACGAGGTCGTGCGCGAGCGGACGATCCCCGGCGCCGTCGTTCGCGGCCTCCTCCGCGACGAGTTCCGCCACGGCGACTGCTGCCTCATCGACCATACGCGCTACACGATGTCCCCAGAGGAGGAGTTCTACTTCCCATCGGGGCCGCTTCCTGATCTCGGCCCGGGCATGTTCCACCCTGACGACGCGCTCTTCGTGCCGCTGTTCGACCGCGGACACGAGATGATCGGGTTGTTCGACGTCTACGACCCCGTCGACGGGCGCATCCCGGACGAGGCGACCCTCCAGATGCTCCAGGTGTTCGCCAACGTCACGGCGAGCGCCCTCGAGAACGCGTGCGCCGCCGAGGATCTGCGGCGGCGCGCCGTGACGGACGGCCTCACGGGCCTGTACAACCACCGGCACTTCCAGGAGACCTTGGCCGCCGAGGTCCAGCGCGCCGACCGCTACGGTCTGACGTTCACCCTCCTCATGATGGACCTCGACCGTTTCAAGACGGTCAACGACCGCTTCGGACACCCGCACGGCGACCAGGCGTTGCAGGAGGTGGCCGCGGTCCTGCAGCAGAACGCGCGGGCGAGCGACTTCGTCGCCAGGTACGGCGGGGAGGAGTTCGTCATGCTGGTCCCGGGCACGACGGTCAAGCAGGCCGGCGCGCTCGCCGAGCGCATCGCCCAAGGGGTCCGCGACATCGTGCTCGAGGTCCCGGACCCGCCGCCGCTGTCGATCAGCGTCGGGATGGCCGACTACCCGGTCTGCGGCCGCGACCGCGAGAGCCTCATCGCGGCCGCCGACGCGGCGCTGTTGTTCGCCAAGCGTTCGGGACGAGACATGGTGGCCGACTTCTCTGAGATCTCGCTCGTCGAGCTCGACCAGGAGTCGTTGGAGGGCCTTTCGTTCAGGCTCGAGAGAGCCGACCTGGAGACGCTGGAGGCGCTGGCCGGAGCGGTCGCGATGCGCGACGCGTTCGCCGACCGTTCGGCGGCGTGTGTCACCAACGCGGCGCGGTGTCTTGCGGAGGCGCTCGGGCTGGGCGACGCGGAGCGCGACCTCTTCGCGACCGCCGCCGTGGTCTACGACATCGGCAAGGTCGCCGTCCCTATCGACGTGTTGAACCGCCGTGGCGAACTCAGTCCCGAAGAGCGGGCGACGATCAGGCGTCATCCGAAGGTCGGCAAGCGTCTGCTCGAGAGCGTGATGCGTCTGCGGGGCGCGTTGCCGGCCGTCGTCCACCATCATGAGCGCTGGGACGGCACGGGATACCCCGACGGTCTCAAGGGCGAGGAGACCCCGCTCCTGGCGCGGGCGATCGCGCTCTGCGACGCGTACCAGGCGATGGTCGTCGACCGTCCGTATCGCAAGGCGATGTCCCAGGCGGCCGCCTTCGCGCAGTTGCGCGCAGGCGCGGGCACGCAGTTCGACCCGTATCTCGTCGAGGTGTTCGTCGGGGCGATGCAGAGGCAGGGCGCGGCCCACTGAGTCCACGGGCCGCGCCGCTCGTCATGTGACGGCTCTCACGCCTCCGGCCACGTCGAGGCGTGGATGTCCATGACCTTGTGCAGCAGCTCCACGGCGTCGTCGTGCGGGCGCTGGAACGAGTTGCGCCCCATGATGGTGCCGAAGCCGCCGCCCAGGGCCGTCTGACGGTTCTCCTCGAGGACCTCGTCGACGCCCTTGGCCTCGCCGCCCGAGAAGATCACGATGCGCCGGCCGGCGAAGGCGCCCTGGATGACGTGCTTCACGCGATCGGCGAGCGTGTCGAGCTTCGTGCCGGACTTCTCGAGCGCCTCCGCCGCCTTCTTGTCCCATGGCGCGTGCACGGGCGGCTTGACCTTGATGATGTCGGCGCCGAGCTGCGCCGCGATCTGGGCCGCATAGGCGCTGACGTCGACTGCGGTCTCGGCCTCTTTGGGGATCACGCCGCGCGGGTAGCTCCAGACGACGACGGCGAGACCGGCGGCCTTCGCCTCGGCGGCGAGCTCGCGCAGCTCCTCGTACATCTCGGTGCGGGCGCCTGAACCGGGGTAGATGGTGAACCCGATGGCGCCGGCGCCCAGTCGGAGAGCGTCGTCGACGCCCGCGGTGACGGCGGGCAGCGGCGCCCCCTCGGCTGTGTACAGCAGGTCGTGGTTGTTCACCTTGAGGATGAGCGGGATCTGGCCGGCGTATTCCGCGGCGCCCGCCTCGATGAAGCCGAGCGGCGCCGCGTACGCGTTGCAACCGGCGTCGATGGCGAGCTGGAAGTGGTAGCGCGGGTCGTAGCCGGCCGGGTTGGGGGCGAAGCTGCGCGCCGGACCGTGCTCGAAGCCCTGGTCGACAGGAAGGATCACCAGCTTCCCGGTGCCGGCGAGGCGGCCGGTCATGAGCATGCGGTAGATGTTCGCCTGCACGCCCGGGTTCTCGGATGCGTACCAGGACATGATCTCCTTGACCCTGGGACTGGCTGTGGTCATCAGTGTCACCCTCCTCGTTCATCCGTTCGCCACGGTGGCGCAAGGCGGCGCCGCGACGATGTCGTGTGCGTCCACTTCGGGGGCGGCGCGCACGCGGTGCGCGCCGCCCCCGAAGTCTCTCAAGTGGGGTCCCGCGGGTCAACGCGGCGGACACGGCATGCCGTGTCCGCCGCGTTGACCCGGCCCTTGGTCCGACGTCGCATCAGCCACTGCCTGTGGCTTCGGCAGAGGGCCGCCGAGCGCAGTGTCGTCACCGGCGGCGATGCGCCCGCGAGCGCGTTGCCGTGGGCTCCGTGACGTTCCGCGGTGACGGTAGTACTCTCAGGGCATCTGTTCGAAACGGGGCCAAGGCCGCATGGAGTCTCGCGCGGTCTCCTCTGGAAGGGGGCATGGGGATGAAGGGGCCTTTGTTCAGGACCGCTTCTATCATCGCCGTCGTAGTCGCGTGCACGTGCATGGCGTTTGCAGGTGCCGCGTTCGCGTCGCCCGCGACGGCGGGCCAGGCACAGTGGACGTTCGTCGTCTACATGTGCTCGGACAACGACCTCGACGAGTGGGGCGCGCTCGACACGGAGTGGCTCATGAGCGCGCCGGCGAGCGACGAGGTGGACTTCCTGGTCCTGTGGGACACGTCCACCGGCCCCGCCCGCCTGTTCAAGGCCTCCCACGGCGAGATGACGGAGCTCAGCGATTTCGCTCTTGACGGTGTCGAGGTGAACATGGGCGACCCGGCGACGCTGGTCGCCCTGCTCGACTACATGGAGGCGACGTTCCCGGCCGACAAGGTCGCGCTCACGCTGTGGGACCATGGCGACGACTTCACCGGCATCTGCAGCGACTACGACACGGCGGGTGGCGTCGACCTCGACAAGCTGTCGCACCAGGAGATCGGCGACGCGCTCTCCGGCCGCGACGTCGACATCATCGCCGGCGACGGCTGTGGTATCGGCGTCATCGAGGCGGCCTGCGAATACGTCGCGCGGGGCGTGACGGCCGAATGGTTCGTCGCCAACGAGAACTACGTCCCTCTCGAGGGCTTCCCGTACGACGCGATCGCCGCGGACCTCGTCGCCGACCCGGGCATGACGCCGGAGGAGCTGTCGCGCGACATGGTCGGGCGCTACGGCGAGTTGTACCGTAAGGGGTGGCTGACCGAGCTGTCCGCCATCCGGCTCTCCGCCATCCCGGCTGTGACGGACGAACTCTGGGACGTCACCGATCTCCTCAAGGCCGACATGAAGAGGTATCGGGGGCTCGTCGCGGCCGGCAAGGCCAAGGCGACGATGGGCTGGTCGCAGTACGGGTGGGAGGCCTTCGTCGACCTACCGACGCTCTTCGAGGTCGTGCACCGCAGGGCGCCGGCCGGATCGGCGCTGAAGGCCGAGACGGCGGAGCTGCTCACCGCCATCGACGTCGCCGTGCCGTACGTGGGGATGTCGCCGGTGGGCGACGTCTGGCCGTTCGGCGGCATCGCGGTCTTCTTCCCCGGCGCTGAGGGCGCGTACGTGCACAACACGTTCTGGCGCGGCTCGCTGTACCCGACGATGCAGTTCGCCCGGGACGGCTGGCTCGACTTCCTGGGGGCGTACTTCGGCGGGGCGCGGCGGAAGGCTGCCATGGGCCGGTGAAGGTCTGCGCCGGGAGGGCGACGCCATGGGTGTGTTCAAGGTGCTGGCAGCCTCGGTCCGGGACTTCGGCCTCGTCGACACGCTCGACCGGCTGCCGTTGTGGGCGCTCTCACCGCTGACGCGCTCGCGCCTGCGGCGGCGCAAGCTGGCACAGTCGTCTCAGGACGGCTTCGACGAGGCTCACGGCACGGACACCGCCGGCATCCTGGTGGGGCGTGAGCAGGGTCTGGGCGTCAGCGACGGTGGGCACGTCGTCTCGCACTACGAGACGAGCAGCGAGACCGCGATCCGGCTGGCGCTCGACAGCCTCCCGATCGACCCTTCGGGGTTCACGTTCGTCGACCTGGGATGCGGCAAGGGCAAGCCGCTGATGGTCGCGGCGAGCTACGGGTTCCGGCGGCTGGTCGGCGTCGACATCTCGCCGGTCTGCATCCAGGCGGCGCGCCGGAACATCGAGCGGTACGGGCCGGAGCCGATCGACGCCTCCCGCGTCGAGCTCCGCGTCGAAGATGCGGAGGACTTCGAGTTCCCTGACGATCCTCTCGTGGTGTACCTGTTCAACCCCTTCCCGCAGTCGGTGGTCGAGAGCGTGATCGCGAAGCTGGAGGAGAGCCTGAGCCGCACGCCGAGAGAGGTCACGATCGTGTACATGAACCCGACTGCGGCCGCCGCCGTCAGGCGGTCGGCGTTCTTCCGGAGGATCCCGACGATCGCCGACCGCATGCCCTCGGCGGCCGACGGCCTGCCCCGGTACCAGCGGGCGGCCGTGTTCGTGCACGCGCCGGGGTGAATGGAACCTGACGAGCCGGAGTCACCGAACGAGCCGGAGGCGCCGAGTGGGCGAGAGGCGCCGAGTGGGCGAGAGTCGCCGAATGGGCGAGAGTCGCCGAACGAGCCGGAGCAGGGGAGTGGAGCCGACGCGGGGAATCGAACCCCGGACCCCATCATTACGAGTGATGTGCTCTGCCAGCTGAGCTACGTCGGCTCGGGGCCCAAGGATTGTAGGGCACGGGGGCGGCGGGCGCAAAGCGCCCGCCGCCCCCGTGCCGCTCGGGAGAACGGTGCCGCTGCGGGTCTCATGCTGTGGGGTGGACACTCCAGAGGCCGGCGTCGCGGCATCGGCGCCGGCGCGGGCCAGGCGGGCGCCGAGGGACGATGATGCAGACGCATGACGAGCCGCACGCGGGGCCGCCGATCCGCGTACTGCTCGTCGACGACCGCACCATCTTGCGGGCCGACGTCCGCGCTGCTCGGGGGCGAGCCGCCGTCCGTGCCCGCGTGCGCCACTCGTCCGATCCGGCGTTCGCGCTGCTCGGGGCGAGCCTGACATCGGGGTGGCCGGGGAGGCGGCCGACGGCAGGGAGGCCGTCGCGAAGGCCGACACGTTGCGCCCGGACGTCGTTCTCATGGACGTCGTCATGCCCGGCATGAACGGCCTCGAGGCCACCCTCCTGATCGAGCGGCATCACCCGGAGGTCAAGGTCCTCGTCCTCGGCATGTACGACGACGAGGAGTATGTGCAGCAGCTCATCCAGGCCGGCGCGTCCGGCTACGTCCTGAAGAGCATCTCCGGCGACGACTTCGTCGTCGCAATCCGCGAGGTGCACGGCGGGTCGTCGTTCCTTGGCCCGGCGGCCGCCGCGAGCCTCGTCGAAGACTACGTCCGCCGGTCCCCGGCCGGGCCGCGAGCGCCGACCTCGATGTACTTACCGCGCGCGAACGCAAGGTGCTCGCGCTGATCGCCGACGGCAAGAGCGACCTGGCCGTCGCCGAGGCGCTACGCCTCAGCCGCAAGACGGTGGAGAGCCACTGCGCAAACATCATGCGGAAGCTCGGGCTGCATGACGTCACCGGCCTGGTCAAGTACGCTTTGCGCAGCGGTCTGACGAGGCTCGACGCCCCGCCATCGAAGGGGTGACGCGTGGCTCGACATCCCGTCCTTTCCGGAGGGTGGGAGAGGCGTCCGCTGTTTCATCCGGTCCGCCTCTCTGGCGTGCTACCCTATCCTTGGTCGGATCAGGCTCCATTCCGGCGGCGGCCAACCGACTTCTTGTACAGAAAGGTCCAAGGCGGCCGATCCGTCGTCGTGGTACCTTGTATGCTGTGGGAGTAGAGCCTGAAGACCGCAGTCTGCGCGGCCGGGTCCCGCCACCGAGGTCCTCATGAGGTCCCCGCTCTCCGCGCCCTTGCGGGACGGCGGGGCTTGTCATACACGCCGCTCAGTTGACTGACTGGAGAGGGGAATGACGGAACTAGCGACCACTCCGCAAGCAAAGGAGCTCCATCGGCGGTTCACCGAGGACGTCATGTCCATGCCGGCCGGCGAGAAGATCAAGATCTGCCAGCAGTGCGGCACGTGCACAGGGTCCTGCCCCACGAGCTCGATGATGGACTACGGGCCGCGCGAGGTCATCGCCGCGTTCCGCGCCGGCATGATCGACAAGGTGGTGAAGAGCAACACGATCTGGCTCTGCACCTCGTGCTACTCGTGCACCGTCCGCTGCCCGGCGGGCATCAAGATCACCGACCTCATGTACGAGCTGAAGCGCCTGGGCATCAAGTACGACCTGCTGCCCAAAGACACGAGGAACCCGGCGATGACCAGGTACTTCATCGACAACGTGCTCAAATATGGGCGCAACCACGAGGTCGGCCTGATGGCCAGGTTCATGCTCGCCAAGGACTGGTCCATGCCGTTCAACTTCGCCGGCCTCGGCATCAAGCTGTTCACGAGCGGGCGTCTGCCGCTCCTTCCCAAACAGATCCGCGGCAAGGAAGAGATCGCCAAGATGACCGCCTACCTCGACGCGCAGGAGGCGAAGCTCCAATGAGGTACTTGTACTACCCGGGCTGCTCGGCCGAGTCGACGGGCATGGCCTACGACATCAGCACGCGAGCCCTCATGGAGAAGCTCGGCGTCGAGCTCGTCGAGCTCGACGACTGGAACTGTTGCGGGGCGACGAGCTACTTCTCGGTCCGCGAGCTCGACTCGTTCGCCATCGCCGCGCGCAACCTGGCTATCGCTCAGCAGCAGGGCGACGAGGATCTCTGCGTGATCTGCAACGCCTGCTACACGACGCTCGCCAAGACCAACCGGTACATGGCCGACAGCCCGCACGTGCGGGAGCAGGTCCAGGGCGCGCTGAAGGCGGTCGGTCGCAGGTACGACGGCACCAAGCCGGTGCGCCACATCATGGACGTCCTCGTCAACGACGTCGGCCTCGAGGCCATCAGCGAGAAGGTCGCCCGTCGTCTTACCGGCATCAAGGTCGCGCCGTACTATGGCTGCCAGTACTCGCGCCCGATCGGGAGCTTCGACGACACCGAGGACCCGCAGACGATGGACCGGTTCTTCGAGGCGCTGGGCGCAGACGTGCTCACCGACTTCCCCGCCAAGCTGAAGTGTTGCGGCGGGATGATGATGCTTACGAACGCCACCGGGGCCGTGCGCCTCTGCCACGAGATCCTCAAGTCTGCCGAGGACCTGGGCGCCGACGTCATCGTCGCCGCCTGCCCGCTGTGTGAGATGAACCTCGAAGGCTACCAGCCGAACGTCAACAAGGCGTACGGCACCCATTTCCACATCCCGGTGATGTACTTCACCCAGCTCGCCGGCCTGGCGCTGGGCATCGACCCGAAGCAGCTCGCCATCGACAAGCAGGTCGTGTCCTGCGCGCCGGTGCTCGCTGCGATCCCGGCGTGAGCGGCGAAGAGGAGAGGCAAATGGCGCAAGAGAAGATCGGCGTCTACGTCTGCCACTGCGGCACCAACATCGCCGGCAAGGTCGACGTCGAAGAGGTGACGCGGTGGGCGGCTGAGCAGCCGAACGTGGCTGTCGCCCGCAACTACAAGTACATGTGTTCCGACCCTGGTCAGGACCTTATCAAGCAGGACATCAAGGAACACGGCATCACGCGCGCCGTCGTGGCCGCCTGTTCGCCGACCATGCACGAGCCGACGTTCCGTAAGGCGGCCGCTGACGGCGGGCTCAATCCGTACCTGCTGCAGATGGCCAACATCCGTGAGCACTGCTCTTGGGTGACGGTCGACGGCGAGGCGGCGACGGCCAAGGCCAAGCGCATCCTCGGGGCGCAGATCCACCGCTTGCCGCTGAACGAACCGCTCGACCCGATCGAGGTCCCGGTCAACCCCAACGTCATGGTGGTTGGCGGCGGCATCGCCGGCATCGAGGCGGCGCTCAAGCTGGCGCAGGCGGGCAAGAAGGTCTACCTCGTCGAGAGGGACCCGTCCATCGGCGGGCACATGGCGATGTTCGACAAGACCTTCCCGACGCTCGACTGCGCGGCGTGCATCCTGACCCCGAAGATGTCGGCGGCGGGCAAGGAGCCGCACATCGAGATGCTCGCTTACAGCGAGGTCACCGAAGTCGAAGGCTACGTCGGGAACTTCAAGGTCAAGGTACGCAAGAAGGCACGGTACGTCGACATCGACACGTGCACCGGATGCGGCCTCTGCACCGAGGCCTGCGTCGTGCGCAAGGTGCCCAACGAGTTCGACCGCGGCCTGAGCAAGCGCGCCGCGGCCTACATCCCGTTCCCGCAGGCGGTGCCGCTGCGCGCGACCATCGACCCGACGCGCTGTCTCACGTTGACAGGCAAGAAGTGCAAGCAGCCGTGCCTCACGGCGTGTGGCCCGGGAGCCATCGACTTCGATCAGAAGGACGAAGAGATCGAGGTCGAGGTCGGGGCCATCATCGTGGCCACCGGCTTCGAGCTCTGGGACCCCACGCCGGAGAAGCGTTACAGCTACGGCAAGCTCGACAACGTCCTCTCGAGCCTCGAGTTCGAGCGGATCTCGAACGCGTCCGGGCCGACGGGCGGGCACATCCTCTGCAAGAACGGCGAGCCGCCCAAGGCGGTGGCCATCCTGCACTGCGTCGGCAGCCGCGACGAGAACTACCAGGAGTTCTGTTCGCGCGTCTGCTGCATGTACTCGCTCAAGTTCGCCCACCTCATCAAGGAGCACCTGCCCGAGTGCGAGGTGTACGAGTGCTACATCGACATGCGCACCTACGGCAAGGGCTACGAGGAGTTCTACAAGCGTTTGATGAACGAGGACGTCCACTTCATCCGCGGCAGGGCGGCCGAGGTGACGGACGTCGGCCTTTCGCCGACCGAAGAGGGTCGCCTGGTCGTCAAGGTCGAGGACACGCTCCTCGGCATCACGCGGCGTCTGCCCGTCGACATGGTGATCCTCTCGTCCGGGCTGGCGCCGCGCAGCGACGCTAAAGAGACGGCCCAGACGTTCGGCTTCGGCTGCAGCGCCAACGGCTTCTACCTCGAGCGACATCCCAAGCTCGAGCCGGTCTCGACCGTCACCGACGGCATCTTCATCGCCGGCTGCTGCCAGTACCCGAAAGACATCCCCGACACCGTGGCCCAGGCCGGTGCTGCCGCCGCTGGGGCCCTGGCGCTCGTCGACAACCCCACGGTCAACGTCGAACCCACGATCTCGTACATCGACCCCGAGAAGTGCTCGGGTTGCCACATCTGCGTGGGTCTCTGCCCGCACGCCGCGATCCAGTACAACGAGGAGAAAGGCGTCGCCGAGGTGATCACGGCGGCCTGCAAGGGATGCGGTGTGTGCGTGGCCGCCTGCGCCTCGGGCGTCCCCCAGCAGCGCGGGTACCTCGATGAGCAGATCTTCGCCGAGATCGAAGGAGCCCTGGCCGTCTAGCGGCCGGCGACCGAGAAGGAGACCAGAGTGAGTGACCAGTTCGAACCACGGCTGATCGGCTTCCTCTGCCGCTGGTGCAGCTACAACGGCGCCGATCTCGCCGGCACGTCGCGGATGAAGTATCCGCCGAACCTCGTGCCGATCAAGACCAACTGCTCGGGCCGCGTCGACCCGACACACATCTTCAAGGCCTTCGCCGAGGGCGCCGACGGCGTGCTCATCGCCGGCTGTCACCCGGGCGACTGCCACTACATCAACGGCAACTACCGCACGGCGGGCCGCTTCCCGCTCATGAAGAAGATGCTCGAGCAACTGGGCCTCGAGCCGGGGCGCATCCGCCTCGAGTGGGTCTCGGCGGCCGAGGGCGACAAGTTCGCCCGCGTCGTCACCGAGTTCACCGAGGAGGTCCGCGCCCTCGGGCCGCTCGGATGGAACACGCGCACGCCGGAAGAGCAGGCGCATGCCGGCCAGGCGTCGTCAGACCGCGTCGAGGAGGCGGTGCCGGCATGACCGACAAGTTCAAGTTCGCCATGTACTGGGCCGGCAGTTGCGGAGGCTGCGAGATCGCCGTCCTCGAGACCAAAGACAAGATCCTCGAGCTCGATGCGAACTACGACGTCGTCTTCTGGCCCGTGGCCGCCGACTTCAAGTACAAGGACGTGCGCGCGTACGACGACGGCTTCATCGACGTCTGCCTCTTCAACGGCTGCATCCGCAACAGCGAGAACGAGGAGATCGCCCATCTCCTGCGCCAGAAGTCGAAGGTGCTGGTCGCCTTCGGCGCCTGCGCGACCATGGGCGGCATCCCGGGTCTCATCAACGAGACGACGGCGGCCGAGCTCAAGGAGCTCGTCTACACGAAGAACCCGTCGATCGACAATCCTGAGGGCATCTACCCGCAGGAGAAGCTCGAGGTGCCCGAAGGCGAGCTCGAGCTTCCTCACCTCTACGACACCGTCAGGACACTCGACCAGACCGTCGCCGTCGACTACTACGTGCCGGGCTGCCCGCCCGAGGCGCACCAGATCGCGGCGGTGCTCGATGTCGTGACCGCCGCCCTCAAGGGCGAGGGCGAGCTGCCGCCCAAGGGCGCCGTCGTCGGCGTGGCCCCCAAGACCTGCTGCGACGAATGCAAGCGGGTCAAGGAAGAGAAGAAGATCTCCGGCTTCCGCCGCATGTGGGAGTTCTTCCCGGACCCCGAGAAGTGCCTGCTCGAGCAGGGCGTCGTGTGCATGGGGCCGGCGACGCGCGCCGGGTGCGGCGCGCGCTGCACCAACGTGGGGATGCCGTGTCGCGGCTGCTATGGTCCGCCCGAAGGGGTCGTCGACCAGGGGGCGAAGATGCTGAGCACGCTGGCCTCGATCGTCGATGCGCCGACGCCGGAGGAGATCGCCGAGATCACGGCGACGCTGCCCGACCCCGTCGGCACCTTCTACCGGTTCGGGCTCGCCAGCTCCCTGCTGAGGAGGGCCAAGGTCTGATGAAGAAGATATCCGTCGATCCCATCACCCGCCTCGAGGGCCACGGCAAGATCGAAATCTTCGTGAACGACGCCGGCGAGGTCGCCAACGTCTACTTCCAGATCCCCGAGCTGCGCGGCTTCGAACGGTTCTGCGTCGGCCGCCCGGTCGAGGAGTTGGCGCGCATCACACCGCGTATCTGTGGCGTCTGTCCCGAGGCGCACCATATGGCCTCGGCGAAGGCCATCGACGCCGTGTTCGGCGTCGAGCCCACGCCGGCCGGGCGGCGCCTCCGTGAACTGCTCTACAACGCGTTCTTCGTCACCGACCACACGACGCACTTCTACATCCTCGCCGGCCCCGACTTCGTGATCGGGCCGACGGCCGACCCGGCCGAGCGCAACATCCTGGGTATCGTCCACAAGGTCGGCCTCGAGACCACGAACGCCTTGCTGAACCTGCGCGCCGAGGCGGCCGAGCTCATCAGTATCATCGGTGGCAAGCAGATCCATCCTGTGTGCTGTCTGCCGGGCGGCGTGAGCAAGGCGGTGAGCGCCGAAGAGCAGGAGCGCATGAAGCAGATCACGGCCGGCATGGTCGAGTTCGCCAAGTTCACCCTGCAGCTCTTCGACGACGTCGTGCTCAAGAACAACGACTACGTCGACCTCATCAAGAGCGACGCGTTCACCCACCAGACCTACTCCATGGGCATGGTCGACGAGAACAACCATGTCAACTTCTACGACGGCAAGATCCGCGTCACCGCGCCCGACGGCACCGAGTTCGTGAAGTTCGAGGGCAAGGACTACCTCGACAACCTCGCCGAGCACGTCGAGCCGTACAGCTACCTCGTCTATCCGTATCTCAAGAAGGTGGGCTGGAAGGGCTTCGTCGACGGCAAGGACTCGGGCGTGTACAAGGCGACTCCGATGAGTCGGCTCAACGCGGCCGACGGCATGGCGACGCCGCTCGCCCAGGCGGAGTACGAGCGTTACTTCTCGACCCTCGGCGGCAAGCCCGTGCACGCGACGCTGGCGACCCATTGGGCGCGCCTCGTCGAGCTGATGTATGCGGCCGAGCGCGCCCACGAGCTCGCCGGCGATCCCGACCTCACCGACCCGAACGTGCGCACCATCCCTGAGGGCATCGTCGGCGAGGGTATCGGTGTCGTCGAGGCGCCGCGGGGCACCCTCTACCACCACTACAAGACCGACGACGAGGGCATGGTGACGAACGTCAACCTGATCGTCGGGACGACGAACAACAACGCCGCCATCTCGATGTCGCTGAAGAAGGCCGCGGAAGGCCTCATCAAGGGCGGCACCGAGATCAGCGAAGGCACCCTCAACATGATCGAGATGGCGTTCCGCGCCTACGACCCATGCTTCGGCTGCGCCACGCACACGCTGCCCGGCGACATGCCGCTCGAGGTCGTGACCAAGAGCGAGGCGACCGGCGAGGTCATCGCCAGTGCCAGGAGGAACATGTGACGTGACGTCCACCCTCGTCCTCGGCATGGGGAACCCCATCCTGTCGGACGACGGCGTCGGCCTCGAGGTCGCCCGTCGCCTGCAGGAGGGTCCCCTGCCGGACGGGGTGGACGTGCAGCAAAGCGAGGTCGCCGGGCTCCGCCTGCTCGAGCTGTTGAAGGGGTACGACAAGGTCGTCATCGTCGATGCCCTGCGCACCGGGCGTGCTCCGGGCGACGTCGTCCGCTACGAAGCGCGCGACTTCAGGGGTGGGCATCGCTACGGGTCGGCGCATTCGATCGGTCTCGAGACCGCCCTGGAGCTCGGTCGAAGGATGGGCCTGCCGATGCCGGATGATGTGACCGTGTTCGCCATCGAAGCGGCCGACGTGGAGACGTTCGGTGAGGAGTTCTCGCCGCCGGTCGCCGCGGCCGCCGGCAAGGTGGTCGAATTGGTGCGGGCCGAAGTCGGCGCGGGGTGACCCGCGCCGACTTCGGCCCGCTGTCTCGCCGCTCCGCGGCGGGGCGCCTCGACGGGTGACGGTACCATCTCCGGCGGCGGCCCACGGAGAGCCCCGTCCCCGATGAAGGGATCCGCGTGAGCACAGTCAGCATCGTCGTCTTTGCTCAGCACGGAGCCGCTGCACTGCGCGAGACGCTGTTCGCGTTGCGCGAGACCGCCGGCCACCCGTACGAAGCAGTGGCCCTCGCCAGCGAGTGCGACGAGCAGCTCGCGATCTATCTCAACCGCGAGTACTTCCGCGGGGAGCTTGCCGGATGCGTGCTCGATCATGCCGCCGGCGACCACGCGCCGTGCCGGGTCGATCGCGCGTACCATCTTACGAGCGGGGACTACCTCGTGCGCCTCGACGATGCGCTCACGTTCACGTCGGGCTGGTTGGCGACCGTCGTCAGGGAGCTCGATGCGGACCCCGGCATCGGATGGCTCTCGCTGCTGGAGCCGCCGGTCCAGCCGCGGCCGCGCGGCAGGCCGCGCAAGCCGAGCGGTCGACCGGAGCCTGTCCCGCATGCCGATTGGCGATGCTACGCGACGCGCCGGGCGCTGTTGACGCGCCACGAGCGCGGCTGTCATGAGGGTGGCGGCGTCGTCTGCATGGTCCAGGAGTCTCTGCGCCGGTCGGGCAAGCGGATCGCCTACCTGCCCGGTCTCGTCAAGCCGCGTCCGCTCGACAGCGTTCCCGTCGCGCCGGCGGTCTTCGCTGAGGACGACCTGCCCGTGCACGAAGGGGCGGAGGGAGCGATGCGCCGTCTTCGGCAGCCGTTCGAGCTCGGCGATGCCGTCCTCATGACCTGCATGGCTTGCGGCGGGACCGAGCTCGAGGTGCTCGCCGGGAGGATCAAGTTCTGCACCGCTCACCGAGTGGCGATCGGTCACCTTTACGAGTTCCGTTGTCCGCAATGTTTTGAGCTCCACTATCGAGACGTACTGCAGTTCCGATGCCCGGACGCGAGCTGAACGACGACGAGAGGCGAGCCGGCGCTTGCGCCGAGTCCATCACCGTCACAGGGGTCGTCCAGGGCGTCGGCTTCCGGCCTTTCGTGTACGGTCTCGCCCAGCGGCTCGGCGTGCGCGGGTGGGTGCGGAACACCTCAGCGGGCGTCGAGATCCAAGCCGAAGGCACGCCGGAGACGCTCGAGGCGTTCGCTCGAGGGCTGCGCGAGCAGGCGCCGCCGCGCGCGTACGTGGCGACGCTGACGCGCGCGGCGGCGCCCTACGAGGGTCACAGGGGCTTCGTCATCATCTCAAGCGCCCCCGACCCGGACGCCTACCAGCTCGTCTCACCCGACATCGCCACCTGTGCCGACTGCCGGCGAGAGCTGCTCGACCCGGCCGACCGCCGCTACGAGTACCCGTTCACCAACTGCACCAACTGCGGCCCGCGCTTCACGATCATCGAGGGACTGCCCTACGACCGCGAGCGCACGACGATGCGGCACTTCCCGCTGTGCCCGGCGTGCCGCAGGGAGTATGAAGACCCGACCGACCGGCGCTTCCACGCCGAGCCGAACGCCTGCCCGGTATGTGGGCCGCGCGTGCGGCTCGTGCGGCGGAGCGAGAACGGCGACTCCGAGGATGCGGTGCGCCCTCGGAGGGGCGATGTGGAAGGCTCCACAGAGGGCGGCGCGGTCGAACTGGCCGCCGGCAGCGAAGCCGACCCGGCGGCCCCCATCCGCGCCGCCGCCGAGTTGCTGCGCGCCGGCGAGATCCTCGCCGTCAAGGGTCTGGGTGGTTTCCACCTCGCCTGCGACGCGACCGACGGCGAGGTCGTCTGCCGTCTCAAGGAGCGCAAGCGCCGCCCCGACAAGCCGCTGGCGGTCATGTTCCGCGACCTTGACGAATTGCGCGCTCACTGTCGCGTCGACGCCGACGAGGAGGCGCTGCTGACCTCACCCGAGCACCCCATCGTGCTGCTCGAGTGGCGTGCGATCGCGCCCGACGGCGGCGTCGGGCCGGAGGTCGGCGGAAGAAGGGCGGGCAGCGTCGGAGAGGATGTCGGGAACGGTTGGGGCGACGACAGACGCGGGGCGCGTGTGCAGAAGCATGACGCCCTCGCCTCGCGCCCTGTCGATCCTGAGGTCGCGGTCGGACAGCGTTACCTCGGCGCCATGCTCCCCTACACGCCGCTCCACATCCTGCTGTTGCGCGCCGCCGGCCGGCCGCTGGTGATGACAAGCGGCAACCTCGCCGAGGAGCCGATCGTCAAGGAGTGGGACGAGATCGGCAGACTGGGGGGTATCGCCGACGCCTATCTGATCCATGACCGCGAGATCGCCGCACGCTACGACGACTCCGTCGCGCTGGTGCGGCGCGGACGTCCCCGTCTGGTGCGGCGCTCGCGGGGCTTCGCCCCGTTCCCGGTCACTCTTCCGCGTAAGCTCCCTCAGGTCCTCGCCTGCGGCGCCGAGCTCAAGAACACGTTCTGCGCGACGCGCGACGCCTACGCCTTCCTCAGCCAGCACATCGGCGACCTCGAGAACCTCGAGACGCTGGAGCACTACGAGGCCAGCATCGCCGTCTACGAGAAGCTCTTCCGCCTGGAGCCCGAGGTGGTGGCGTACGATCTGCACCCGGAGTACCTGGCGACGAAGTACGCGCTGGCCCTTCCCCAGGAAGAGAAGGTGGGCGTGCAGCACCACCACGCTCACGTCGCGGCGCGCCTGGTCGAGAGCGGCCGTGAGGAGCGCCTGATCGGCGTCGCTCTCGATGGCCTGGGCTACGGCGACGACGGCGTGCTGTGGGGAGGGGAGGTGCTGATCGCCGACCTGCTCGGGTACGAGCGCGCCGCCCACCTCGAGGAACTCCCACTGCCGGGCGGCGCGCTCGCCATCGAGCGGCCGGCGCGGACGGCGGCGGGATGGGCGTTCGCGCTGTTCGGGAGCGAAGGGCTGGAGCGGGCGGCGCGGCTGCTGCGCAGCCGCGCCGCCCGCCGCGGCACCGTCACCCGCTGCGCCACGGCCGTCACCCGCCGCGGCA